>Ga0187892_10002206_pt1 | contig 40445 bp, 38 predicted proteins | sample MA1701073metaG_FD_139345 | JGI IMG/M metagenome (GOLD analysis project Ga0187892, IMG submission 139345) | Bio-ooze microbial communities from a basaltic lava cave in the Kipuka Kanohina Cave System on the Island of Hawaii, USA - MA170107-3 metaG ... | reverse complement strand
GGAGTTGGGGCCAGTGGAGTTGGCTCCCTCCGGTTAGATTGCGGCCGCCTTCGCGCGCAACGCCAGGCCCCCCATAAAGGCGGCCCCGCTTGGCCTGCGCCCCCATCGCCTTGCCCGCCCCCCGCGCTGCTCGCCGCGCGGATGCGTCCAGCGCCAGCCCCGGCCCCCGCGTGAATTTCCTCCGCGATAAGTCGCTCGACCTCGGCTACTTACACGCGCTTGCGGAGTCGTTGGGCTCGCTCACTACAAGTTGACCGGGCGCGGCCGCTTTGCTATAACTCGCGCTCCCATGTACGCCATCATCCGCGACCGCGGCCGCCAGTATCGCGTCGAGAAGGGCGCGCTGATCGAGTTCGACCGCGCGCCGGACAAGAAGGCGGGCGAGAAGCTCGAATTCGCGGACGTGCTCGTCCTCCACGACGGCGAGAAGGTCAGGGTGGGCGCCCCCACCGTCGCGGGAGCGAAGGTGGTCGGCGAGGTCGTCAAGGAGACGAAGGACGCCAAGATCCGCGTCTACAAGTACAAGCGCCGCGAAGGCTACCACCGCACGGTGGGCCACCGCCAGAAGCACACGCTGGTCAAGATAACCGACATCGTGGCGTCGTAGCCCTCCGCGCAAGGAGGCTCCATGGACCAGCCCGACGCGCCCGCTCCACAGCCCGAGCGCGAGCCGCTCTCCGGCCCCCCGGCGACCCCGCTCCTCAAGTCGTGGGACGAGAAGCTCCGCAAGGGCCTGATCGCGGAGTTCGTCGCGAAGTTCCCCACGATCGCCGCCGGCGGCGTGCTGGCCGTCCTCTTCGGCACGATGGTGCTCTCGGCCGCCGCGGGCTGCTGGCTCGGCACGCCGAGCGACCGCGAGTACGCGCGCGAGCTGGCGAAGCACGGGAACGCGCAGGCGGCGGTCTTCCAGCAGCAGGTGAACGCGGCGAACGAGCGTGCCACGAAGGCCGAGCAGAACGTCAGCGCCGCGCGGGCCGAGACGCACACGATCCGGAAGAAGATGGAGGAGCTGCAGCGCGCCGTCGGCACCCCCGATGACCTTCGCAACATGCGCGCGCAGCTGGAGACGCTCAAGAACGAGCGCGCGACGCTCCAGGAGCAGATGCGCAGGCTGAGCGCCGAGAACACGGACCTCCGGGCGCAGATCGAGAAGCTGCGCACGCCGAAGTAGGCCGGGTATACTTGTCCTGAGCGAGGGCCGCAGGCCCTCGTCGAAGGACTCTCCTCATGTGGACTTACACGCGGATCGCCGGCGGCATCGTCTTCATGATCGCGCTCTTCCTCCGCCCGCTCCGGTGGGACGCCTCGCTCAGCGCGTTCCAGCTTGCCGCCAACCAGCACGACGTCGAGGCAATCCTCATCTTCATCGCTTCGATGGCGTTCGGCGTGACGGCCGCGATCTCGACCTTCTTCACGCGCCGCATCATCGAATGGCTCGAGATGACGCTCACGATCCTCTCCGTCGTCGGCATCATCTTCTTCTTCACGCGCATCGGCATGCGCTATTCGCAGGGTGTCTCGCTCACGTGGGCCGGGCTCACGATGTGCGGCGGGCTCCTCATGATCGCCCTCGGCGCTCACGGCCGCTACCGCAACGCCGGCCGGGAGTAGTGGATCGGACGAGAAACAACATCCCCCAGGGGGATGTGTTTTGGTGAAACATGTTTCCTCCTGCGCCGCTGGCGAATCAGCCGTCCGTCCGCTAGTCTAGGAGCATGCGAATCCTCTTGCTGGCCATCCTCCTCCTCTCCGGCCTCCCCCAGGACCCGCAGGTCCCCGACCTCACGCTCGAAGACACGACCGGCCGCCGGCACGCGCTGCCGTCGAAGACGTCCGTCTACGTCTTCCTCGGCACCGAGTGCCCGATGGCCAACCGCTACCTGCCGCGCCTGGCCGACCTGCATAAGAAGTTCGTGGACGTCGCGTTCTTCGGCGTCAACTCCAGCGCGTTCGAGTCGGTCGAGGCGATCGCGAAGCACGCGAAGGACATGGCCGTCCCCTTCCCCGTCCTCCTCGACCGCGACCAGAAGCTCGCCGACGCGCTCAAGGCGCGCCTCACCCCCACCGCCTTCGTCGTCGACGCCAGGCGCCGCGTCCGCTACCGCGGGCTCATCGACGACAACAAGGCCGAGGAGCTCGCGAAGAAGCGCCACCTCCGCGACGCGATCGAGGCGGTGCTCGCCGGGAAGGACGTCGAGGTTCCGGAGACCGAGCCGGTCGGCTGCACGATCCAGCGGCCGCTCGACGCGAAGGAGGGCCCCGTCACCTACGCGTCCCACGCCGCGAAGATCCTCAACGAGCACTGCGTCGCGTGCCACCGCCCGGGGCAGGTGGCCCCCTTCTCGCTGACGAACTACGCCGACGCGCGCCGCTGGGCGCGCGACGCGAAGCGCTACGTGCTCGCCGGCGCGATGCCCCCGTGGAAGCCCGCCAACGACGGCCAGTTCCGCGGCGAGCGGCGCCTGTCGAAGGAGGAGATCGACGCGCTCTCCGCCTGGGCCGACGCGGGCGCGCCCCCGGGCGACCTCGCCGCCGCGCCGCCGCCTCCGAAGTTCCCCGAGGGCTGGATGCTCGGCGACCCCGATCTCGTGCTCGAAGCCCCCGGCGACTGGGACGTCGACCCCGAGGGCGCCGACGAGTACCGCTGCTTCGTGCTCGACCCGAAGCTGACGGAGGACCGATACGTGCGCGCGGTCGAGTTCCGCCCGGGCAACGCGCGCATCGTCCACCACGTCATGACGTACATCGACGCGAAGGGGGACGCGGTCAAGTTCGACGAGTCCGACCCGAAGCTCGGCTATTCCTCCAGCGGCACCGGCCCGGGCTTCATGCCGCTCGGCGACCTCGGCGGATGGGGCCCGGGGATGCAGCCCACGCCGCTCGAGGACGGCACCGGCTACTTCCTGCCGAAGGGCGCGCGCATCGTCATGGAGGTGCACTACCACCGCAACGGCCGCAAGGAGAAGGACCGCACGAAGATCGGCCTCCACTTCGCGAAGGGCGCGATCCGCCAGCGCGTGCGTTCCCACGTCGTCCTCAACATGAGCTTCCTCATCCCGGCGGGCGCGAAGAGGCACAGGATCACCGCCTCGTGGAAGGTCAACGAGGACCTCCATGCCGTCGCCGTCATCCCCCACATGCACCTGCTCGGCAAGGAAATCGAAGTCACGGCGACGCTCCCGGACGGGTCGAAGAAGTCGATGGTCCACATCCGGGAGTGGGACTTCAACTGGCAGGAGAGCTACCTCTTCCGGAAGCCGTTCGCGCTACCGGCCGGCACGCTCGTGCGCGTCACCGGCTGGTTCGACAACTCGCCCGGGAATCCGAACAACCCGCGCGTCCCGCCCAGGAACGTCGGGTTCGGCGAGCAGACGACGGACGAGATGTGCGTCGCCTACATCGCGTACGTGAGGGATCGCGACAACGCCGCGTCAGACAAGTGAACCTGGCGGCCGCCCTGCCTGTCTCAATGGGCACAATCCGCAAGGGGGATGACTTGTGAGAAAGCTCGCTCCGATCCTGTTCGCCCTCCTCGTCGCCGCGGGCCGCGATGGCGACAAGGTCGACAACTTCACGCTCGACGACACGGCCGGGAAGAAGCACACGCTCTACGACATCAAGGGCGCGAAGGCGGTCGTGCTCGTCTTCCTCGGCACCGAGTGCCCGATGGCCAACCGCTACGTGCCGCGCCTGATCGACCTCCAGAAGGCATGCAGGGACGTGGCGATCCTCGGCGTCAACTCGAACGCCCTCGAGACGGTCGACGCGATCGCGAAGCACGCGAAGGACATGGGCGTCACGTTCCCCGTGCTCCTCGACCGCGACCACAAGGTCGCCGACGCGCTCAAGGTCAAGCTCGTCCCGACCGCCCTGCTCCTCGACGCGTCGTTCGTCGTCCGCTACCGCGGCCTCATCGACGACAACAAGTCCGAGGACCTGGTGAAGCAGCGGCATCTGCGCGACGCGATCGACGCGGTGCTCGCCGGAAAGGACGTGGCGGTCGCGGAGACCGAGCCCGTCGGGTGCCAGATTCAGCGGACCCTCGAGACGAAGGAGAGCGAGATCACGTACGCCTCGCACGTCGCGAAGATCCTCAACGAACGGTGCGTGTCGTGCCACCGCCCCGGCCAGGTCGCGCCGTTCTCGCTCACGACGTACGACGAGGCGCGGCGGTGGGCGCGCGACACCAAGCGCTACGTGCTCGCCGGCGCGATGCCGCCCTGGAAGCCGGTCAACCGCGGCATGTTCCACGACGAGCGGGTGCTGACCAAGGAGGAGACCGACGCCCTCTGCGCCTGGGCCGACGCGGGCGCGCCGAAGGGGGACATGTCGAAGGCCCCCGCGGCGCCGAAGTTCGCGGAAGGCTGGATGCTCGGCGAGCCCGACCTCGTGCTCGAGGCCCCGGAGTACGAAGTCGCCGCCGAAGGCGACGACGAGTACCGCTGCTTCGTCCTGCCGACCGATCTGCCGGACGACCAGTGGATCCAGGCGGTCGAGGTGCGGCCGGGCAACTTCCGCGTCGTGCACCATGTGATCGCGTACGTCGACACGAACAAGCAGGCGGAGAAGCTCGACGCGGCCGATCCGAAGCCGGGCTACCGCTCCAGCGGCACCGGCCCCGGGTTCATGCCGACCGGGGAGATGAGCGGCTGGGCGCCCGGCAACTTCCCGCGCGCGCTGCCGGACGGCGTGGGGCGCTTCCTCAAGAAGGGCGCCCGCGTCGTGATGGAGATGCACTACCATAAGAACGGGCGCAAGGAGAAGGACCGCTCGCGGATCGGCCTGCACTTCGCGAAGAAGCCGGTGACACAGCGCCTCGACTGGCTGGAGCTCATCAACTACGCCTTCTCGATCCCGCCCGGCAAGGAGCGCCACAAGGTGACCGCGCGGCACACCCTGCGCAGCAACGTCGTCGCGCGCTCGATCATGCCGCACATGCACCTCCTGGGGCGCGAGGCGCGCGTCGAGGCGACTTTCCCGGACGGCGAGAAGAAGACGCTCATCGAGATCAAGGACTGGGACTTCAACTGGCAGGACACCTACCACTTCAAGGAGCCGCTGAAGCTCCCGAAGGGGACCAAGCTGTATCTCGAGATGATCTACGACAACTCGACGAAGAACCCGAACAACCCGCGCAACCCGCCGAAGTCGGTCGGGTGGGGCGAGCAGACGAGCGACGAGATGTGCATCGCGTTCCTGTCCTTCACGAAGGATCTCGACGCGCAGGAAGACAAGTAGCGCGCCGGCCCTGATTGCGATTCGAGGCCTTATGCAGCTTCCCCTCACGTTCGACCCCGTCTCCAACGGCGAGTACCTCCCGCGCCCGAAGTCCGAGCGCGACGCGCGCGCCGAGGCGATCGCGCGCTCCCTCGCCGAAGAGGGCGCCCGCCGCTCGGGGCGGCGCGACTTCCTGCGGACCAGCTGCGCCATGGCGGCGTGCCTCGCCGGCATCAACGCGGCCTCGCCCGTCCCCGCGTACGCGCTCCCGACCGACGCGACGCTCGATCCCGCCGCGGCCGACGCGGCGCTCGGCGGCGACGAGTTCATCTTCGACATCCAGACGCACCACGTCATGCCGGGCCAGCCGTGGGAGAAGTCGAACCCGGCGATGAAGACGTTCCTCAAGTTCCTGCCCGGCAAGACCGACTTCTCGCGCTACGCGTACGTGAAGGAGATGTTCCTCGACAGCGACACGACGTGCGCAGTGCTGTCGGCCGTGCCCGCGACCGCCGAGGGGCAGCCCCTCTCGGACAAGGAGGCGGCCGGCACGCGCGAGATCGTCGATTCGCTCGGCAAGTCGCCGCGCCTGCAGGTCCACGCGCTGGTGACGCCGAATCTCGGCGAGGTGAAGGCGAGCCTCGACGGGATGGAGAAGGTGGCGAAGGAATTCAAGATCGCCGCGTGGAAGGTCTACACGCTCTTCGGCCCCAAGGGCGAGGGATACTGGCTCGACGACGAGAAGGTCGGCCTCCCGATGATCGAGAAGGCGCGCGAGATCGGCATCAAGCTGATCTGCACGCACAAGGGGATCCCGCTGTTCGGCACGAAGGGGGACCACCACCTGCCGACGGAGATCGGGCGCGTAGCGAAGAAGTACCCGGACGTGAAGTTCATCGTCTACCACTCCGGCTTCGACCCCGACGTGAAAGAGGGGCCGTACGATCCGGACAAGGCGGGGCGCGGCGTGAACGCGCTCCTCAAGGCGGTCGAGGAGGCGGGGCTGAAGCCGGGCTCCAACGTCTACGCGGAGCTCGGGAGCACGTGGTGGCTGCTGATGAAGAAGCCGGAGCAGGCGACGCACGTGATCGGCAAGCTGCTGAAGCACGTCGGCGAGCAGAACGTGGTCTGGGGCAGCGACTCCATCTGGTACGGCACGCCGCAGCCGCAGATCCAGGCGTTCCGCGCGTTCGAGATGTCGAAGGAGCTGTGCGAGAAGCACGGCTATCCCGAGCTGACGAAGGAGCGCAAGGCGAAGATCTTCGGCCTCAACGCCGCGGCGGCCTACGGGGTCGACCCGAAGATCGCGCGGCCGGCCATCGAGAAGGACGGCGTCGAGAAGCTGAAGCAGTCGTACCTGCCGAAGCGCGAGCCGAGCTACCACGTGTACGGGCCGCGCACGCGCCGCGAGTTCTTCGCGCTGCTGGCATCCCGGGGTGGAATGCCCGCCTAGCGTCGTGTAGACTCGGCGGCGCGGGAGGAGGCCCCATGACGACGCTCGCGCTCGCGCTCTGCATCGCGCTTCAGGACGACGCGCCGAAGCCCGACTTCGCCGCGGAACTGAAGGACCTCGAGAAGACGTACCAGAAGGCGCACCAGGAGTATTTCGCGGCCCGCGGCGCCGCGAAGACGCCCGAGGAGCGGCAGAAGGTGCGCGACGTCGATCCGACTCCGAAGTACTTCGAGAAGTTCGCCGACCTCGCGAAGCGCGCGGAGGGAACCGACGCGGAGGCCGGGGCCCTGGGCTGGGTCTTCCGGCTCGGCTCGCAGACGCAGAAGACCGCCGACGTGCGCCGCGCGGCGGAGAGGCTCCAGGAGAAGCACCCGGAGTCTCCGCAGATCGCGCAGGTGGCGCAGGGGCTGCAGTACGCGGGATGGTACGGCTGGACGTGGGCGAAAGCCTGGCTGCGCGCGGTCGCCGGGAAGTCGACCGCCAAGGGCGCCCGGGCGGCCGCGCTTCTGAGCCTCGGGTGCGTGCTGCTCCAGGGCAGGACCGTCGCCGACGCGGACAAGGCCGAGGCGCGCCAGTCGTTCGAGGCGCTCGTGAAGGACTTCGCGGGCGCGCCCGAGGCGAAGCGCGCGGAGGGTCAGCTCTTCGAACTGGACCACCTGCAGATCGGGATGACGGCGCCCGACTTCGAGGCGACGGATGCCGACGGGAAGGCGTTCCAGCTCTCCGACTACCGCGGGAAGGTCGTCGTGGTCGACTTCTGGGGATTCTGGTGAGGGCCGTGCCGTGCGATGCTTCCGCACGAGAAGACGCTCGTTGAGCGGTTGAAGGACAAGCCGTTCGCTCTCATCGGGATCAACAGCGACGGGCCCGCGGACAAGGTGAAGAAGATCTGCGAGGAGCAGGGCATCACGTGGCGGAACGCGGTGGAAGGCTCCACCACCGGCCCGCTGCCGACGAAGTGGAACGTGCAGGGCTGGCCGACGATCTACGTCCTCGACGCGAAGGGAGTCATCCGCTACAAGAACGTCCGCGACCAGCAGATGGACGAGGCGGTGGACGCGCTGCTCAAGGAGATGGAGCCGAGGTAGCCGTCATTCGCAGCGGAGGGCATCCACGACGTCCATGCGCGCCGCGCGATACGCCGGCACCACCCCGAACACCAGCCCGATGAGCGTCGACGCGCCGACCGCCAGCGCGAACGTGTCCCACGGCGCGGCGAACGGCAGTTCCAACGCCTTCGACAGCCCCCACGCGATGAGCGCACCGATCGCGCTCCCCAGCGCGCCCCCCGCCGCCGTCAAGAACGCCGCCTCCATCAGAAACTGCGCCAGCACGTGCCCCCGCTTCGCCCCCACCGCGCGCCGCACCCCGATCTCGCGCGTCCGCTCCGTGACCGACACCGTCATGATCGCCATCACCCCGATCCCGCCCACCAGCAGCGCGATCGACGAGATCCCCAGAAGCACCAGGAAGAACGTGCTCGTCAGCTCGCGCCAGAGCTTCAGAAACGACGCCTGCGTCAGGAAGTCGAAGTCGTTCTCCTGGTTCGCGCGCAGGCGGTGCCGCACGCGCATCACGCGCGCCACCTCCTCCTGCATCTTCTCGACCGACACGCCCTCGCGCGGGACCATCGCGATCATCAGGCTGTCGTCGCGCCACTTCACGTCGCGCTTGTGCGTCGTGTGCGGGATCACGCAGAAGTTGTCCTGCCCCAGGTTGAATCCCCCGACCTCGGCCTGCGACACGAACGTGCCGACGACGAGGTACTCCTGCCCGAAGAGCCGCACCGTCCGCCCGATCGGCTCGATCCCCTCGAACAGCACCTGCACCGGATCCTTCCCCATGACCATCACGCGCGTCCCGGCGCCGATCTCCCCCGGCGTGAAGAAGCGGCCCGCCTTCAGCGACATGGAGTTCACCTCCATGTAGTTCTCGCCGACTCCCATCACCTGCAGCCCGCGCGTGCGCCGCCCGCCGCGCGACAGATCGCCGGCGCCCCCGGCGAAGACGTCCATCAGCCCGACCGTCTTGCAGTCCTCCCTGAGCGCGTGCAGATCTTCGTACGTGATGTCCGGACGGCGCATCATCCGCCGCCAGTCCGCCTCCGAGAGCACGATGCCGGCCTTCATCAGGTACACCACGTGCGGGTTCATCGCGCGGATGCCGCCCATGATGACCTCGTCGACGCCGCGGATGAGCGCGCTCATGCCGACGACCGCCGTGATCCCGATCACGATCCCCGAGAGCGTCAGCGCCGACCGCATCAGATGCGCCCGCAGGCTCCTCAGCGCCATGAGGAACGTGTCGATCATCGCTCGTACCTCAGCGCCGCGATCGGGTCCATCCGCGCCGCGCGCACCGCCGGGAAGAGCCCGGCCGCGACGCCCACCACGATTACCATCGCCAACCCCACCAGCACCGACCACGCCTCGATGCGGAAAGGCACGGGCGTCAGCCAGCGGCCGACCGCCGTCCCCCCCGCGCCGAGCGCGAAGCCGATGAGCCCGCCGAGGAGCGACAGCATCGCCGACTCCACCAGGAACTGCGCCAGGATCTGTCCCCGCCGGGCGCCCACCGCCTTGCGGATGCCGATCTCGCGCGTCCGCTGCGTCACCACCATCAGCATCACGTTCCAGATCACGATGCCGCCGACCACGAGCGCCAGCCCGACGAGCCCGATGAACGCGCCGGTGATCGCCCGCGTCGACTCCTCGTACATCCGCACGTACTGCGCCGCCGCCAGCAGGTCGAACGTGTCCTCGTGCGACGGCCGCATGCGCCGGTGCGCGCGCAGCGCCGCCCGCGCCTCGTCCGCGCACGCGTCCATCGCCTCGGGCGACACCGGCTTCACGGCGACCGTCACGTTCCACGGTCGCCCCCACTCCTGCCGCGCCGTCCCGAACGGGATGATCGCGTACTTGTCCTGCGACTGCCCGAGGATCGCGCCGCGCGCCTTCATCACCCCGATCACGTCGAAGTGACGGTCCGCGATCCGCACGGTGCGCCCGAGCGCCGCCTCGCCCGGAAAGAGCGCGTCCGCCACGTCCGAGCCCAGGATCACGACGGGCGACGCGCGCCGGTCCTCCGTCTCCGTGAAGTGCCGGCCGACGTCGATCGTCTCGTCCAGGAAGTGCGGGTACTCGTTCGACCGCGCCTGGACATCCACCGCCTCAACCGACTGCCCCGGCGTCCGCAGCGGCGCCCGGAAGTTCCACTGCGTCAGGACGTGCGCCGCCAGCGTCGACCCGCGCCGGATCGCCTCCGCGTCCCCCGGCGTGACCGGCGGACGCCGGTAGACCCGCTCCCACTCCTCCTCGCTGCGCGGCTGCCCATAGCGCTCGACGAAGAACGTGTCGGCGCCGCGCGCCAGCAGCGCGCGCCGCACCTCCGCGTTGAGCCCCTGCACGAGCGCCACGACGAGCACGAGCGCCGCGACCGCGATGATGTTGCCGAGGCACGTGAGCAGCGTGCGCATCTTGTTCGAGCGCATCGCCCGCAGCGCGTTGACGATCGCCTCAAGCAGCATCCTGCGTCGTGTCCGATTCGACCCGCCCGTCCCGCAGCCGCACCAGCCGCCTCGCGTGCGCCGCGACGTCCGGCTCGTGCGTGATCAGCACGACCGTGTTGCCCGCGCGGTGCAGGTCCCCGAACACCTTCATGATCTCCGCGCCGGTCGTCGAGTCGAGGTTGCCCGTCGGCTCGTCCGCCAGGATGACCGACGGCCTGTTCACGAGAGCGCGCGCGATCGCGATCCGCTGCCGCTCGCCGCCGGAGAGCTCGACGGGCCGGTGCTTCGCCCGCTTCGCGAGCCCGACGCGCTCGATCGCCTCCATCGCCCGCGCGTGCCGCCCTCCGCGCGTGGCGCCGGCGTACACGAGCGGCAGCTCCACGTTGTGCAGCGCCGTCGCGTCGGGCATCAGGTTGAACGTCTGGAAGACGAACCCGATCTCCCGGTTGCGCACGTCGGAGAGCTGCGCGTCCGTCATCCCGCTCACCTCGTGCCCGTTCAGGACATAGCGGCCGCTCGTCGGTGTGTCGAGGCACCCCACGATGTTCATGAAGGTCGTCTTGCCGGAGCCCGACGGCCCCATGATGGCGACGTACTCTCCGCGCTCGACGGTGATCGTCACGTCGCGCAGCGCGTGCACGTCCTCGCCCCCCACGCGGTACTTCCGCGAGAGCTGCTCCGCGCGGATGACCGCGTCCGGAGCGCTCATTTCTCCTCCTTGCGCTCCAGCAGGTCGTCGTCCTTCATGTCGCGCAGCGACTTGTACGGGCCGCTCACGATCTCCTGCCCCTCCGCCGGCCCCTCGAGGAGCTCGAAGTGCTCCTTGCCGCTGATCCCGACCTTGACCGGCACGAAGTGCGCCCTCCCGTCCTTCACGACTACCACGCCCTCGAAGATCTTCTTCTTCGTCGAGACCGCCGCGCCGTTCGCGCTCCCGGGCGGCAGCAGCGGCACGATCTGCTCCTTGTCGTCCACCGCCAGCTCGCGCGCGACGAGCGCCTTGATCGGGAGCGCGAGCGCCTTCGCCCGCGTCGCGGTCACGATTTCCGCGCTGGCGGAGAATCCGGGGCGCACGCCCTCGACCGTCTCGTCGAGCGTGACGACCACCTTGAACGACACGCCCCGGTCCTGCCCGGGCGCGGCCGGCAGCGGGCTCGTCCCGACCTCCGTCACCTTCCCCTTGAGCTTCCGGTTCGGCAGCGCGTCGATCTCCGCGCGCGCCTCCTGCCCGGGCTTGACGTCGAGGATCGCCGCCTCGCCGACCTCGAGCTCGATCTGCAGCACCGAGAGGTCCGCGACCGTCATCAGCTCCGTGCCGCCGCTGTTCATCGCGCCCATGACGACGTTCTGGCCCTTCTCGACGTTCACCCGCACGACGACGCCGTCGATCGGCGCCGTGATCCGCACCTTCGTCAGCTCGTGCCTCTCCCGCTCCAGCCGCGACTTGTCCCCCGTGACGCGAAGCTCGGCCGCCTGGACCTCCTTCGTCTGCACGTCGATGTCCGCCTTCAGCTCGTCGACGCGCTCGCGGGACGTCGTCGAGAGCCCCTGCTCGCGCTCCAGCTTCTTCTTCGTCCGCTCCAGGTTTGTCCGGGTGATGTCGAGCCGCTTCTCCGCGTCCGCGACGGCGACCTCCGCTTGCGCGATCGCGGTTTCGATCGGCGTCGGATCGAGATGGATGAGCACGGCGCCCGCCGACACGCGCTCCCCCTCCCGGGCGCACACCTCGCGGACCTGGCCGACGACCTGGGCGCTGATCGGCACCGAGGTCTTGGCGCGCACCTTGCCCGACTCGCGCACCATCGCCTCAAGGTCGCGCCGCGCGATCTTCTCTGTGAAGACCTCCTTGCCCGCCGCGCCGCGCTTCCCCATGAAGTTCATTGCGACGATCGCCGCGAGGAGCAGGACGCCGCCGAGGATCAGCAGGATCTTTTTCATTGTGTGGCCGCCACGAACATCGTCCTCACGCCGATCCGCACGCCCGCGATCAGGAAGCCCGTCTCCGCCCCCATGATCGCCGTCAGGACGATCCAGAGGACCCCTGCAATGATGAGCATCATTACGGGCGTGACGACGACCGCGCTCACGACCCCGAAGCCCGCCATGACCGGGTACATCTCTTCGAACATGTCGAGGGGCTGCCCGGACTGCTGGGCCGCCTTGCGGAACTCGGCCATCATCATCGCCTTCCCCGCCGGGCTGAAATACAGCACCGAGGTCATCGTGGTCGCGAGAATCACGCACAGCACCAGCGCCCCCGCCCACTGCGGGCGCCGGGCCAGATGCTCTCCGAGCGCGCCGGGACTGGCGAACGCCATCACGACGCGTTTCGGAAGCGGCAACGGAGGGGTTGTGGAGGGTTCTTCGCCCATGAATCGGGCCCATTGTATAGGACGAATGGGCCCGAGGGGCGTTACGCTCCGCTACTTGAGGAGGCGCACGATCACGTACGCGCTCCAACCCGACTTGTCCGGCAGGGTGAAGATCAGCATGCCGCTGCGATCGATCAGCCCGCCCCCCGCGTCGACAAACGCCATCCCGTCCCCCTTGTCGAGCGCGGCGACGAACTCGCGAGGCAGGACATCGGGCCCCTCCCCGTCGGTGCTCCACTCGAAGCGGTCGCCGATCTCCCTCTTCGGAACGTAGTGCACGCTCCGGATCTCCCGGTTGAAGGCCTCGTACACGACCTCGCTGATGTCGGTGAAGTCGCGCTTCGTCCACCGCTCCCGCACCTTCTTCACGGCCGCGCGGATCGGCTTGATCCAGGCCTCGCCTTCCGCCCGGGCCCGGATCTCCCGCGCGATCTCCCGGGTCTGCGTGCGGACCTCCGGCTCCTCATGGTAAAGCGCCTTGTCGAGCGCCGGCAGCGCCGCCTCGCCGATCTCCAGCAGCGCCGCCTTCGCCTTCGCGCGCGACTTCTCGTCGGCCAACGCCGCGACATGGCGCTCGATGTCCCGCAGCACCGCGAGCCGCTCCTTCAGCCGCTTGCGCGCCGCCTCGTCCTTCACCGAGTCGAGCAGCCGTTCCAGGATCGGCGCCGCCCGGCCGCCGAGCTGCATCAGCTCGGCCTCCGGCAGGACCCCCAGCTCCATCGCTCTCCGCACGTCGCCCGCCGCCTCCTCGAGCTGGCCCTTCTGGATCCGCAGCTGGGCCCGCAGCGCCCACGCGTCCGCACGGTCGGGGCCGAGGCGCAGCGCCTGCTCGACGGTCTGCAGCGCCCCTTCGAAATTCCCCAGCGTCCACTCCAGCCGCGCCAGGACCAGCTGCACGTCCGCCGACTTCGGGTCGAGACGTGCCGCGACTTCGTAGTCCCCCCGCGCCCCCGCCATGTCGCCCCGCGCGAAGCGGAGGTCCCCCCGCAGCACGTACGCCGCGCCGATCTTGGGATCGAGTTCGATCGCGCGGGTCACGTCCATGATCGCGTCCTCGGTGCGGCCCGAGCGCCGCACGACGCCGGCGCGCAGCAGCCACGCCTGCGGCCGGGCCGGATTCAGCTCGATCGCGCGCTCCGCGTCCCGCCGGGCCTCGTCGATCCGCCCCAGCTCCAGCAGCTTGCCGCCCCGCGCGACGTACGATCCCGCGTCGTCCGGCGTCTCCCGGATCTTCGCGTCCAGCTCCGCCAGCTCCTTCTCCGCCACCTTGCGCTTCGGGTCCTCCTGCGGGGCCGTCACCGGCGTCTTGACCGCCTCATCGGGCCGGTGCAGCGTGATCCACAGGGCGATCGCCACGACCAGCGCCGCCGCCACGGCCGCCAGCCACCGCCCCTGCGCGCCCGGCGCGAGGCGCGACTCGAACCGCGCCAGCGACTCCTCGATCTGCGCGTCCGTCGGCACGCGCCAGCACTGCCGCACCAGCGTCTCGACGTTCTGCTCAAGCATCGACGCCTCCCATCAGCTTCCGGAACGCCTCCCGCGCGCGCGTGAGGCGCGACTCGACCGTGGATTCGGGCTCGCCCAGCGCCTCCGCAATGGCGCGGACCGGGCGCCCCTCGAGATACCGCATCGTCAGGACCCGGGCGTACGACTCGTCGAGCCGCTCCATCGCCTGCGCGACCCGTTCGCGCATCTCGACGCTGTCGACCAGGTCGTCGGGGATCGCCTCCGCTTCCATCCGCGCGAGCGCTCGCTCGATCGCCCGCTCATCCCGCCGGCGGGCGCGCCACGCGTCCACGAGCTTGTGCTTCGCGATGGCCGTGATCCAGCTCCGGCGCCGCCTGCCCGAGGAACTCCTCGTGCCGCCGCCACGCCTGCAGCAGCGTCTCCTGCACGATGTCGTCGACGTCGGCGTGCGGCGCGCCGGTCTGCGCGAAGACGAAGCGGTACAGGCGCGGATAGAATTCGCGGTAGAACGCGGCCAGGGCCGGCATCGCCACGGCGGTCAGCATACCCGAGCATCAGTCGCCCGGGGACGCGCGATCCTTCGCGGAATCAGGCTTCGCGCCGCATTGCCGCTATTCAAAGGCCGCCGGGTACGCGTCGCGCAGCGTCTCCGGAATCGACGCGTCCTGCCCGAGCAGCCGCTTGAGCTGGAGCGCGTTCACCACCGCCTTGCCGCGGAAGTGGTTGTTGAGGATGACGAACACGCGCTCCGCCCTCATCCCCGCGATCGCCTCCGCCCACCCCTTCATCTCCGCCGGCGCATAGAGGTAGTCGTACTTCTCGTCCCGTCCCGCCTCCTTCGAGAACCACGCCTTCGCGTTGCGCCCGTGGAACCGCACGTACGCGACCGGCCCCGTCACGCGGTGTGTGCCGGAGATCGACGTCGACGAGCGCGGCTGGTCGATGTTGCAGAACGAGAGCTTGAGCTCGTCGAGGAAGTCGAACGCGTCGAGCCACGAGCGGTGGCGCACCTCGATCACCAGCGGCGCCCACTCGCGGAACGCGTCCGCGATGCGGCGGACCCGGTCGCGCGCGTCGGGCCCGTCCTTGAAGCTCCACGGGAACTGCAGGAGCAGCGCGGCGAGCTTCCCCGACGCCAGCAGCGGCGCCATCCCCTCCTGCACGAGCTTCACGTCCGCGTCCGTGAACGGCTCGTCGTCGTGCGTGAAGCGCTCCCAGAGCTTCGCCGTGAAGAGGAACCCGTCGGGCGTCTTGCGCGCCCACGACTCCGACATCCGCGCGGTCGGCGGCCGGTAGAACGTGCTGTTGAGCTCGACGCAGCCGAAGAACGACGCGATGAAGACGAGCGGGTCGAACCCGCGCGGCGCGCGCGACGGGTAGACGATCCCCTTCCAGTCCTCGTAGGACCACCCGGCCGGGCCGACGAGCGGCTTGCCCATGGCGACCCCATCGTATAATGCGCGCGCGTGAGCCGCACCCCCGAGATCCGGTTCCGCGACCGCGAGACCGGCGCGATCCGCACGGAGCTCCTCTTCGGCGAGAAGGAGCTGCGCTTCCTCTACGAGAACGCGTTCGGGCGCATGCTCACCGACCTCGTGCTGCGCCGCGAGAAGCTCAACCACCTGTACGGGTGGATCCAGCGATCGCGCGAGAGCGCGCGCCGCATTCCCCACTTCATCCGCCGCCTCGGCATCGACGCGGCCGAGGCGGAGCGGCCGGTCGAGAGCTACCGCACGCTCGACGACTTCTTCACGCGCCGCCTGAAGCCGGGCGCCCGTCCCATCGACCGCGCGCCGTCGCATCTCGTTTCGCCCGCCGACGGGCGCGTGCTCGCCTGCCCGCGCGTGACGGGCGAGCTGCGCGTGAAGGACAGCCGCGTCACGATCGCCGAGCTCGTCGGCGACCCCGCGCTCGCGAGGCGCTATGAAGGCGGCGACGCGCTCGTCGTCCGCCTCGCCCCCGCCGACTACCACCGCTTCCATTTCCCGGAGGCCGGCTCCGCCTCGCGCGCGAAGACGATCGGGCGCGGCCTCCACTCCGTCCACCCCGTCGCGCTTGCCGCAGGCGCCCCGGCGTTCAAGAACAAGCGCTCGGTCACGCGGCTCGAGACCGGGCGGTTCGGCCCGCTTCTGCTCATCGAGGTCGGCGCGCTCATCGTCGGCACGATCGTGCAGACGTACACGCCCGGGCCGGTCGCGCGCGGCCAGGAGAAGGGCTGCTTCCGCTTCGGCGGGTCGACGGTGGTGCTCCTCGCCGAGCCGGGCCGGCTCGCGCTCGACGACGACCTCGTGGAGTCGAGCGCCCGCGGGCTGGAGACCCTCGTCAAGGTCGGCACCCGGATCGCTTGCGCGAGGCGCCCCGCTCTGGTATAACGCATCGCGTCATGAACCCCCGCCCCGTCGACGTGGACGGCCTCCGCCTTCACGCCGTCGAGGCGGGCGAGGGGGAGCCGATCCTGCTCCTGCACGGCTGGGGCGCCTGCACGCCGTTCTGGAAGGAGACGATGGCGGCGCTCGCCGCCCGCGGACGCGTCATCGCGTTCGACTGGCCCGGCTTCGGCGATTCGGAGGCGCCCCCCGGCGCGCCATGCACCATCGACGGATACGCCGCGCTGCTCGGCCGGGTCATGGACGTCCTCGGACTCGCGGCCGCCACGCTCATCGGCCACTCCATGGGCGCCTCGATCGCCCTCACCTTCGCGCTGGCCCATCCGGAGCGCGTCCGGCGCATCGTCTCCGTCTGCGCCCCGGTCGACGGCCCCACGGCCTTCCCCTGGACGACCGTCGTCCTCTCCTGGCCGATCCTCCGGTGGTTCGCCTACGTCCTCTCCAGGGTCGGCTGGATCCGGCGCCTCTTCACCGGCCGCTTCACGCACGCCGTGCCCATGTACCCGGAAGTCCTCGACGCGTTCGGACGCGCGAGCTACCCCGCCGTCGTCGAGACCGTCCGCTCGATGCGCCGGCTCGACCTCGCCGGCCGCGTTGCCGCGCTGCGCGTCCCGATCCTCGTCGTCGCCGCGGAAAACGACCGCATCGTCAGGCCCGCCCAGCAGGATCTGCTGCGCGCCATCCCGGGCGCCACGGTGCGCACGTACGCCCACTGCGGCCATTGCCCGCCCGTGGAGCATCCCGAGACCTTCTCGCGCGACGCGGCCGCGTTCCTCGCGGCCGCGCAGGCCGTCGCAACCGATTCCGCCGCATAGAGATGCACGCACTGCCTCCGCCCTGCCCCCCGCCCGCCCGACGCTGCATAACGACCCATATGCCGCTCAGCATGGGGAAGAAATGGGCCCAGATGTCGAATCAGGTCCGAGGGGACGTGAGGGCGTGAACGACGACTACCGCCGGATGAAGCCCGGCCTCTGCGCGCTGCTCGACCTGCTGCGCATCGGCGTCGACTACGAGCGCGCGCTGGGCGACCGGCTCTGGTTCCGCGACGACAACGGCCGCGAACGCGAAGTCATCGACTTCGTGGGCGGCTACGGATCGCTCCTCCTCGGCCACAACCATCCCGCGCTCGTCGCCGAAGCGCAGGCGATCCTCTCGTCCGGCCGCCCGATGCACGCGCAGGGCTCGCGACGCGTCCTCGCCGGGCGCCTCTCCTCGGAGCTCTCGCGCCGCGCCGGGGGGGACTACCGCGTCGTCCTCGCCAACAGCGGCGCCGAAGCGGTCGAGGCCGCGATGAAGCACGCGATGCTCGAGACCGGCGCGCGCACGTTCGTCGCCCTCGAGGGCGGCTTCCACGGCAAGACGCTCGGCGCCCTCCAGCTCACGGCCGGCGCCGACTACCGCGACGCTCTCGACCTGCCCTGCCTCGCCGTGCGCCGGGTCCGCCCCAACGACGTCGCACGCCTCGAGCAGGCCTTCGACGGCGACATCGCCGGCTTCGTCTTCGAGCCGATCCAGGGCGAAGGCGGCGTGCGCGAAATCGACCCCGCCTTCGCGCGCCGCGCCGCCGACCTCTGCGCCGCCCGCGGCGTGCCGCTCATCGCCGACGAGATCCAGAGCGGCATGGGCCGCACCGGCACGTTCCTCGCGTGCGAAGCCCTCGGCGTCTCGCCCGACTACGTCTGCCTCTCCAAGACGCTCGGCGGCGGCCTCGCCAAGATCGCCGCCCTCCTCGTCCGCGCCGGCCGGTGGGTCGACCGCTTCGACTTCAAGCATTCGAGCACCTACGCGGAGGACGATTACTCCTGCGCCATCGCGCTCAAGGCCCTCGATCTCATCGACGACGCGGCGCTCGCGCTCTGCCGCACCAAGGGCGCCCGCCTCCTCGCCGCCCTGCGCGACCTGCAGGCCGAGCACCCCGGCGTGATCGCCGACGTGCGGGGACGCGGCCTCATGATCGGCGTCGAACTCCGCCCCCGGCGCACGAGCTTCATCCTCCGCATGCTCTCCTCGCAGGGCGATCTCGCGCTCGCCGTCGCCGCCTACCTCTTTCACGCCCACGGCATCCGCGTCGCGCCCACGATGAGCGACCGCTGGACGCTCCGCCTCGAGCCGTCCTGCGGCATCGCCGACGCGGACGTCGACCGGTTGGTGCTCGCCCTGCGCGAAGCGTGCGCCCGCCTGTCCGCCGGGGACGCGCTCGGGCTCACATCGCACCTCGCCGCCGACGACGGCTTCGCGGCCGCCGCGGAGGCGCGCGACGGCCTCTTCGTCCACCACGAACGCCCCGCCCCCGCGCCGCTCCCGGCCGTCGGCTGGCTCTGCCACATGATCGACGCCGACGCGCTCATCTGCTTCGACGGGGCCTTCGCGCGGATGACGCACGCCCAGCGCGAGGCGTACCTGCGCCGCACGTCCCCCCGCGGCCAGCCGATTCTGATCAACTCGGTCGACATCCGCTCGGCGACCGGCGCCTCCGCACGGCTCCACGTGATCGGCCTCTTCTACACGTCGCGCCTCATCAAGGAACTGCTCGACGCCCGCGACCTCGACGGCATCCAGGCCGTGGTGCGCGGCGCCGTCGACCGCGCGCGCGAGCTCGGGTGCGGCGTCGTCGCGCTCGGCCAGTACACGTCGATGGTGACGCTCAACGGCACGCTGCTGCGCGAGGCGCGCGTCGGCATCACGACCGGCAACAGCTACCCGCTGGCGCTGGCGCTCCAGGCGGTCGACCGCGCGCAGTCGGAGCGCGGCGTCGATCCCGCGGCGTCGACGCTCGCGATCGTCGGCGCGTCGGGGAACATCGGACGCGCGCTCGCGGAAGTCGCCGCGCCCCGCTACCGGCACGCGATCCTCGTCGGCAGCGCCCGGCCTGGCGCGCGCCTGCGGCTCCAGGAGTTTGCGCGCACGATCCCCAACGCGCGCGTGTCGACCTCCGTGCGGGAGGCGGACGTCGTGATCGCGGCCGTCAACGCCGTCGACGCCCCGCTGGGGCCCGACGCGTTCGCCGCGGGCGCGATCGTGTGCGACCTGTCGGTGCCGGCGTGCGTCCGTTCGGACACGTGGGACGCGCGGCCCGACCTGCTGCTCTTCAAGGGCGGCCTCGCGCAGCTCCCCGGCGGCGAGGAGCTCGGGATCACGAGCTTCCCGCTTCCGGCGGGCCAGACCTTCGGGTGCATGGCGGAGGGTCTCCTGCTCGGCTTCGAAGGCGTGCGCGACTCGTCGTTTACCGGCACGATCCGCGCGGAGCACATCCGGCGCATCGAGGCGATGGCGGCGCGGCACGGGTTCGCGCTGGCGGACTACAAGCGCAGCTGCCCGCTTGGGAGCGGGCGACGGGAGGACCATGTCCTCAGTCCTTAGTCCATCGTCCGTGGTCGGCGGGAAAGCCGCGGCTCTGATGGCCCTCCGCGACGCCGGGTTCCGCGTGCCGCCGTTCGAAGTGTCGCCCTCCGACCTGCGCGCGACCGTCGGGCGGCTCGGCTTCCCGATCATCGTGCGCTCCAGCGCGACCGTCGAGGACGGCCGCGCGTCCTCGTTCGCCGGCCAGTTCGAGAGCGTCCTCGACCTGCGCACGCTCGAGGCGGTCGAGGAGGCCGTCGAGCGCGTGCGCGGGGCCGTCTACGACGGGGCGTACTGCCGCCGCGCAGGCGTCGATCCCGCCTCCGTCCGCATGGAGGTCATCGTCCAGCGGATGATCGAGCCCGATCTCGCCGGCGTCGCCTTCACCGTCAACCCGGTGACCGGCGCGGAAGAGGTCGTCATCGAGGCCGTCGCCGGGCTCGCCGACGCGCTGCTGACGGGCGCCGCGGCGTCCCTGCCGCGCGAGCACCCGCTCGTTCAGCGGTGGGCGCCGCAGATCGAGCGCGCCGCGCGAGCCGTCCACTGGCACTTCGGCGCCCCGCAGGACGTCGAGTTCGCCGTCGCCGGCGGCGCCGTGTGGGTGCTTCAGGCGCGGCCGATCACGCGCATCGCGTTCCCGCCGGAGACCGGCGAATGGACGAACGCCGACTTCCGCGACGGCGGCGTCTCCAGCGGCGCCTGCACGCCGCTCATGTGGTCGCTCTACGACTACATCTGGGAGGACGCGCTCAAGGGCTTCCTGCGCGAGATCCGGCTGCTCGACTTCGACTTCCAGGCGGGCCGCATGTTCTTCGGCCGCCCCTACTGGAACCTCGGCGCGGTCAAGCGCTGCCTCGCGAAGCTGCCCGGCTTCGTCGAGCGCGAATTCGATCTCGACCTCTCCGTTGAGCCGCGGTATGAGGGCGACGGCGTGCGCACGCCGGCCACGTTCTGGCGCATGCTCAAGGCGATCCCGACCGCCCTGGCGGTCGGGCGTCTGTGGAAGCGGCAGGAACGGGTCGACCTCGCCCTCCTCGGCGGCGGGTTCGACGCGCTCGTCCGTCCGTTCTGGCCGATCGCGCGCGACGTCTACGCCGCGTTCCGCGCCGTCATCGCCGCCTACAGGATCGTCGAGACGAACTACTTCCGCACGATCTACTGCGCGTCGCTCGCGAAGCTCGACTTCAAGGACGCGTTCCCCGACGCCGACTACGCGTCGCTCGTCGCCGCGCTTCCCCCCATGCGGCACCTCGAGCCGGTGCGCGCGCTGCGGGCCGGCGCCACGGCGGACGAGCTGCAGAAGCGCTTCTACTGGCACGGCCGCCGCGAGCTCGACATCCGCGCGCCGCGCTGGGACGACGATCGCGCGTTCGTCGAGGAGCTCGTCCGCTCCCGCGCCTCCGTGGAGGCCGACCCGCGGCCGGCGTACGAGAAGGCGCGCGCGCGGGCGCGCAAGGGGCGCGGCTTCGACCGCAAGCTCGACCGCCTGCGCCGCTTCGTCTGGCTCCGCGAGGAGATGCGCGACCTCTCGAGCCGCATGTACTGGCTCATCCGCCGCACCGTGCTGGAGATCGCCCGCCGGCGGGGGCTCGGCGACGACATCTTCTTCATGACGCTCGACGAGATCCTCCGGGACGACCGGTCGAACGTCGTGCGCGCCCGCGAAACGTACGAGTCGTACCGGAACTTCCGCGCGCCGAACGAGATCGGATCCCGGTACGGGACGACGCCCACGGTCGACGGGGCGCTGACCGGGATCGCCGCAAGCCGCGGCGCCGCGCGCGGCGTCGCCCGAATCGCGCGGACGGTCGAGGAGGCGGTGCGCGTCGAGAAGGGCGCGGTCCTCGTCTGCCCGTTCACCGACCCCGGCTGGACGCCGGTGCTCGACCGCGTGGCCGGCGTCGTCACGGAGACCGGGGGCCTGCTCTCGCACGCCGCCGTCATCTGCCGCGAGTACGGGATCCCCGCCGTGCTCGGCGTGGCGCGCGCGACGGAGCGGATTCGCGACGGACAGACGGTCGTCGTCGACGGCGACCGGGGATGCGTGAGGTGACGATGGAAGACGTGCTGGCCAGGACCGAGAACCTCGAGAACTTCTCGCCGGGCGACTTCTTCAAGCTCGGCTGGGAGACCCTCGACGGCAAGACGGCGTTCTTCGCGCCGTACTTCCGCGGCATGGTCGACGACAACTGGATCATGCGCGAGGCGCTCGGCCCGGCCTCCCACCGCATGCCGTTCCGCGACTCGCGCACGGGCGAGACGCGCGAGGTCCTGATGCTCGGCTCGAACAACTACCTGGGCCTCGCGAACGAGCCCTCCATCGTCGAGAGGACGATCGAGGCGGTGCGGGCGTTCGGCATCGGCTGCGGCGGCCCGCCGCTGCTCAACGGCACGACGACCGTCCACCGCGCCCTCGAGCGGAAGCTCGCGGAGATGAAGAAGTGCGAGGACGCCGTCGTTTTCGCGTCGGGCTACCAGGCCAACGTCGGCTGGACGACCGGCCTGCTCGGCCAGGGCGACTTCCTCGTCTACGACGCCCAGAACCATGCCAGCCTCTTCGACGGCATCAAGATGGGCCGCTTCGAGGCGGTCCCGTGGGAGCACAACAACGTCGACGAGCTGCGCCGCCGACTGATGCACGTGCGCTGGAAGCACCCGTACACGAACGTCGTCGTCGCCGTCGAGGGCGTGTACTCGATGGACGGCGACGTCGCGCCGCTCCCCGAGGTCGTCGCGCTCGCCCGGAAGTACGGCGCGCTCGTCGCGGTCGACGACGCGCACGGGACGGGCGTGCTCGGAGAGCGGGGGCACGGCACCCCCGAGCACTTCGGGCTCGAAGGCGACATCGACATCGTGATGGGGACGTTCAGCAAGACCTTCGCCGTCACGGGCGGCTTCGTCGCCGGCAAGCGGGAGATGGTCGATTACCTCCGGTTCTTCGCGCGCTCGTACATGTTCTCCGCCAACCTGCCGACGCCGGTCGCCGCGAGCGTCCTCGCCGGCATCGACTTCCTGGGGCGCCATCCGGAGCGCGTGCGCGCCCTGCACGAAAACGTCCGGTCGTTCGTCGCGGGCATGCGCGCCGCGGGCTTCACCGTCGAGGCCCAGACCGCGATCGTGCCTCTCTTCGTGCCGTCGCACCTGCGCGTCCGCGACCTCGTGGGCGCCCTCTTCCGCGAGGGCGTCTTCGTCAACGGCGTGGAGTTCCCCGCGGTGCCGCGCGACCGCCAGCGGCTGCGCATCAGCCTGATGGCGACGTTCACGAAGGAGGACCTCGACCTCGCGGTCGCCGCGTTCGTGAAGGTGGGACGGCAGTTCGGGATGCTCCCGTGACCGCCGACGAACGACTGCTGGTCCTGATGACCCTCGCCGCGCCGACCGGCGCGGAGCTGGCGGAGGCCCGCGCGCTGGCGCCGGACCGGGATCGCTTCGCCGCGCTCGCCGAGCTCAACGCGACCGTGCCGCTCGTCCACCGGAACCTCGAGCGCGCCGGCCTGCCCGTGCCCGCCGCCTTCGCCGCCAGGACGGAGGAGGTCCGCGCGGCGAACGAGGCGCGCCTGCGCGTCGCGCGCGAGCTCTTCGCGCGCTTCGCCGACCGCGGCATCCCGGTCGTCATCCTCAAGGGCGTCCTCTTCGCGGAGACGATCTACCGCGACCCGCACTACAAGCGCATGAACGACGTCGACATCCTCGTGCGCCGCGGGGACAGGGACGCGGTCTACGCGGTGTACGACGAGATGCGCTTCTGGTGCGCGGCGCAGCTCATGGGCGGCTCCGCGAAGAAGCAGGAGAAGCACTCGCACCACGCGCCGCCGTTCTTCAGCCGCGACCTCACGTGCATGGTCGGCACGCACTGGGGGCTCATCACGCCGCTCTCGCCCTACACGTTCGATTACGACGGCATCTGGTCGCGCGTCGCCGACGTCGACTTCTACGGGCACCCGGCCAAGTCGATGTCGCCGGAGGACAACCTCCACCACCTCTGCGTCCATCTGCCCTACTACAAGACCGGACTGCGCGAGCTCGCCGACATCTACAACCTCGTCCGGCACGCGCCGATCGATTGGGAGGTCTTCGAACGCGAGGTCCGGAAGGCCGGCACGGAGAACCTCGTCTACCACGCGCTTTCGCTGGCCAATGCGCTCGTGCCGTGCGCCGATCTGAGCCGCATCGAGCCGCGCGTTTCGCGCTGGTACCGCCGCGACGCCGCGCGCAAGACCGCCGACGTCGGCCGCCTCCTGCGGAGCCGCTGCACTCACCTCTCGGTCATCGAGAAGCACTTCGCCGACTTCCGCGCAACGAAAAGCTGGGGCAGCTTCCTGCGGATGTGGGGGAACATGCTCTGGCCGCCCTCCGCGGACGTCGCGAAGATGTCCTCGACCGGCCGCGCGACGCTCGCTGCGCGCCTCGCCGCGCCGGGCCGCATCCGCCGCGTCTTCTACCGCGACGTCGGCCGCCTCTTCTTCTGGATCATCATGGCGAAATGCGCGTGGGACGTCGTGAAGTCCACGTTCACGCGCGGTGCCGAATCGGACCCCTCGGCGTTTGCGGCCGGTCTCGGCGTGACCGTCGCCGACCTTCGGCGGCTGAAGGAGGCCCTCGAGTGACGTACATCCTCCCGCTCGCGAAGGCGTCCGACCGCGCGCTCGCGGGCGGGAAGGCCGCGGGCTGCGCGGCGCTCCTGCGGGCCGGGCTTCCGGTGCCGCGCGGATTCGTCGTCACCGCCCCGGCGTTCGACGCCTTCCTGCGCGCCAACGGCTTCGACGTGCTGCGGCGCGGGCTCATCGACGCCTTCCGCACGCGCCCCGAGGACGAGCTGCAGCGCACCTGCGCGGACTTCCAGGAGGCCGTGCGCGCGGGCGACCTGCCGAACGATGTGAGGCGCGCGCTGCTGCCGGCGTACGCGGCGCTCCGCGACCCCGTCGCCGTGCGCTCCTCGGCCACCGTCGAGGATTCCGCCGCGGGCGCGTTCGCGGGCGTCTTCCACACCGAGCTCGACGTCCGCGCCGACCGGATCGTCGCCGCCGTGGTCGAATGCTGGGCGGGCGCCTTCGCGTACGCGGCGCTGACGCACGCCATGCGCGCCGGGGTCGATCCCGCGTCGATCCGTCTCGCGCTCGTCGTCCAGGAGATGGTCGCGGCGGAGCGCGCGGGCGTCCTCTTCACGCGCGAGCCGTCCGGCGCGGACGCGGCGGTGATCGCCGTGACGCACGGGAACGGCGCGCCGCTCATGCAGGGCTGGGGCGGCGAGACGCGGCGCGTGCCGCGCACGTCGCCCGATCCGCTCGTGCACGCCGGGATGCGCCTGGAGCGCCGGCTCGGCCATCCGCAGGACATCGAGTGGGCGGAACGCCGCGGGCGCCTGTGGTTCCTGCAGACGCGGCCGATCACCACGATCGAGAGCGGCCCCCCGGTGCGGTGGACGCGCGCGCTCAGCGAGGAGCGCTTCCCCGGGCCCATCTCGCCGCTCGGCTGGTCGACGCTCGAGACCGTCCTCCCCGTCAACCTGGTGACGCTGCGGAAGCGCTTCGGACTTGTCGCCCGCCGGCCGGAGGAGGTCGCGCGCACGATCGATCACCACGTCTACAGCAACGAGCGCTTCTTCGCGATCCCCGGCTCCATGCGCGTCAATCCGCTGCGACAGGCGCGCTTCGCGCACCATTACCTGAAGGCGGCGCTCGACGTGCTCCTCGGGGCGCCCGCGCTGCCCCGCTTCTGCGCCGCGTTCATCTTCCCGCACGCGCGCGAGGTGCGCGCCGCCTGGGACGCGGGCCTGGCCCGGCACCTGCGCGACATGGACGCCTTCGACGCGGTCGATCCCGCGGCCCTGGAGGCCGACGGCCTGTGGGCGCATCATGCGGCGATGATCGAGGCCGCGCGTCGCTACATGGAGCCCGACCTTGCCATCTACGCGATCAAGATGGCCTGCTCGTGGATGATCTCCCGGCTCGGCGGGAACGTCGCGGCCCTCACCGCCGGCCTGGACAACCGGACGCTCCGCATGAGCGCCGACTTCGCGGAGCTCTACGCGGCGCTCGGCACGCCGCTCGAGGCGGGCCGCTTCGACGAGGCTCTGGACGCGCCGGAGCTCCGCGCCTTCATCGCGCGCAACGGCCACGTCACGACGAACTGGGACCTCATGGAGCCGACCTGGGGGGAGGACCCGCGGCGCATCCTCCAGATGTGCCTGGCGACTCGCGGCCGCAGCCGGCCCGCGCCGAGGGAGGCCGCCGTCCGCGCCGGGGGGCCGCTCTTCGAGGAAGCCCTCGCCACACTCCGCGAGTTCATGCGCATCGACGAGGAGCACCACTTCTACTGCTCGCGGCTCTTCCGTCCGATGCGGCGGCTCTACCTCGAGATCGGCGCCAGACTTGCGGCCGACGGCGCCATCGCCCGCGCGGACGACGTCTGGTTCCTGACGGTCCCGGAGCTCGAGACCGCTCCCTTCACGCGCCGCTATGTCGTCGAGCGGCGCCGCGCGTCCTTCCGGCGGGCGCTCGGCGCGCGACCGCCCGACCGATTCGTCGGACGGATGCCGGTCGTGCGGCCCGCGGGCGACGGTCTGCGCGGCGAGGGCGCCAGCCCCGGCGTCGCGACCGGCGTCGTGCGCGTCGTCGAATCGACCGCGGACGCGGCCGCGTTCCGCCCGGGCGAGATCCTGGTCACGACCAGCCCCAATCCCGCGTGGACGCCGATGTACGCCGTCGCGGGAGGGCTCGTCACCGCGACCGGCAGCACGCTCTCGCACGGGCTTGTCTCCGCGCGCGAATACCGGCTGCCCGCGGTGACGGGCATCGCCGACGTCACGAAAAAGCTCCTCACCGGCCAGAAGATCACCCTGGATGGACATCATGGAACCGTCTGCATCGAGTGACATCACGACCCTCCTCTTCGACCTGGACGGGACGCTCGTCCGGATGAAGCGGCGCGGGCTGGAGCTGCGCTTCATGGCGCGCGCGATCTGGCGCTTCCTCGGCGCCGTGCCGCCCTGGCGCTTCCGCCGCGCCTTCTGGCGGGCGGCGGACCGCATGCAGAACCACGGCACCGACCTGACGAACTACAACGTCTTCCTCGCGGAGCTCTCGAAGCATGCGTGGAGCGGACGCGACCTCGACGCCATCGCGCGGCGCTTCATCGAGCGCGACTTCGCGCGGCTCCGCGACCGCTTCGAGCCGGTCGCCGGCGCGCGCGAGACGCTCGACCTCGCCCGACGGCTGGGGTACCGGCTGATCCTGGCGACGAACCCGGTCTGGCCGCTCGCGGCGGTGCGCCTCCGGCTGGCGTGGGGGGGCCTCGCGGACGTCCCGTTCGACTTCCTCTCGCACAGCGAGGCGATGACCCGGTGCAAGCCGAGCACCGAGTACTACGTAGAGCTCCTCGGGCGCATCGGCGCCGACGCGCGCGAGTGCCTGATGATCGGCAACGACCCGCGCAAGGACCTGCCGGCGGAGAAGGCCGGGATCCGCACGATCCTCATCGAGGACGGCTTCGACGAATTGCAGGAGTGGATGAAATGCCCAAGTACATCTGCGTAACCGGGCCCGACGGCTCCGGCAAGACGACCCAGATCGCCCGGCTCGCGGACCGCCTCGAGCGCCGCGCGAAGAAAAAGGTCGTCGCGGCTACGATCTGGGACCTCCTCATCGATCCGCAGTCGAAGGGGAAGATCGGCTTCGACTCCCCGGCGGAGGTCGATGCGTACCTGTCGATCCTCCACCCCACGTCCCGCGCCCTCTTCCTCTACCACTGCTTCCATCAGGCGCTCGAGCTCGCGAAGCGCCGCCCGCACGACGTCTGCCTGATCAACGCGTACTGGTACAAGTACTGGGCGACCGAAGTCGCCCACGGTGGCGATCCCGCGGCCCTCCTGCGGCTCGCGGAAGTCTTCCCCGAGCCCGAGCTCACCTTCTACCTCGCCGTCGAACCGGCGGAGGCGGCGAAGCGCAAGGCGCGTTTCTCGGGGTACGAGACCGGCTTCGCGAACCCGCGCTCGAAGGAGGCGTTCGTCGAATTCCAGCACCGCGCCCACCGCGCGCTCGACGGGCTCGCCGCGCAGCGCGGATGGACGCGCCTCAACGGCACCGAGCCGGTCGAGACCCTCACCGACGCGATCGAGAAGGCATGCTGATCCTCGTCAACGGGAACGCGAACGCCGGCCGCGGGGCCGCGCGCTGGGAGCGCGTCGGTCGCGAACTCCGCGCCCGCGGCGTCCGGTTCGAGGCGCGCGCCACGTCGAGCGCCGACGAGGCCGCCTCGATGCTCGACGGACACGACGTCGTGGTCGCGGCGGGCGGCGACGGCACCGTCAACGGCGTGCTCAACGCGATGATCGCCCGCGGCTCCACCGCCGCGCTCGGCGCCATCGGCCTCGGCAGCAGCAACGACTTCCACAAGCCGTTCGGCGAGACGATCGCCGGCGTTCCCGTCCGCATCGACTCCGGCCGCGCCCGGCCCGTCGACGTCGGCCGCGCCACGATCGTCGACACGCTCGGCCGGACGCGGACCCGCTGGTTCTGCCTCAACGCGAGCGTCGGCCTCGTCGCGGAGGGCAACGCCTTCTTCAACACGGCCGACCCCGCGCTCGTCTGGCTCAAGCGCCGCAGCGTCGACGCCGCGATCCTCTACGCCGCGCTCGTCAACCTCGTGCGGTTCCGCCCGGTGCGCGCCGCGGTCCGCCTCGACCACGCCCCCGCGCGCCTGCGTCCGTTCGCCAGCCTCGGCATCCTCAAGAAGGTCCACTTCGCCGGCGGCATGCGCTACGACACGCCCGTCCAGCCCGACGACGGGCTCTTCGACGTCAACCTCTGGGGCCGCACCGAACGCGCGTCGCTGGTCCGGACCCTCGCGAACCTCCTCCAGGGGCGCTTCCTCGGCCTCCCCGGCGCGCGCACCTGGCGCGCGCGGCACGTCCGCATCGAACCGGAACGCCCGGTGCATCTCGAGCTCGACGGCGAAGTCATGAAGATCGCGTGCGCCGAGCTCGAGGTCGTCCCCAAGGCGCTCAGGGTGTGCGGATGAAGAAAATCGCCATCGTCGGCATCGACGGGTGCGGCAAGAGCACGATAGCGCAGCGCTGCCGCCGCGAGGGCGTGGCCGTCATGACCTGCCCTGCCTACCACGAAACGCCCCGCACGCCGCACGCCGAACTGTCGCGCGCCCTCGACGCGCTGTCGAGACTCGCCGACCGCGTGCGGAGCTTCGAGCTCAAGGCGGCGGCGATGTACCTCCAGATGACGCTCTACGGCGACGTCGAGCGGAGCTTCGACGCGCCCGTGCTCGTGAGCGAGCACCACGCGATCGTCGACAGCCTGGCCTATGCGCCGCTGTACGTGCGCGCCGTGCGCGGGCCGATCGACCGCAAGCTGGAGGGAGTCATCCGCGAGTCCGTGCCGTTCGACGCGATCCTGCGCCTGTCCCCCGACCTCTGGGAGCTCCCGCCGCAGGTTGCGGCGCTCTTCCGCGGGCCGGATCCGGTGGCCGAGCTCGGCCGCCGCTGCAAGACGACGCTGCCGGACGTGGCGCTGATGCTCGACGTGCCGGTCGGGGTCGCGCTGGCGCGGCTGAAGTCCCGGCAGGGCAGCGAGCTGCACGAATCGCCCGACGCGCTTGCGGCGCTGCGCGAGAGCACGCGCGCGGTCGTCACGTCGCTCGGCGGCCACGTGGTCGACGCGACGAAGAGCATCGACGAGACGGTCGCCGAGGTGCTGCGGCATGTTTAGACTCGCCTGGAAGAACCTCGTGAACGACCGCATGCGCCTCGGCGTCGCGCTCGCCGGCGTCGCGTTCGCCGTCTTCCTCATGCTCATCCAGGCCGGGATCTACGTCGGATTCACGCGCAGCGCGTCCGCCGTCGTCGACCACTGCCGCGCCGACCTCTGGATCGTCACCTCGGGCTCGCCGAACATCGAGGCCGCGTGGCCGTTCTCGGAGGACGACCTCGCGGCCGTGAAGGGCACGCCCGGCGTCGCCTCCGCGGAGAAGCTCATCCACAGCTTCGGCTACCTGCGCCTCCCCGACGGCGAAGGGCGGTGGGCGCAGATCTTCGGCTTCGACCCGGCCACCGGCACCGGCGGCCCGTGGGAGATGGTCCGCGGCTCGGTCGCCGACCTCAAGAGGCCCGGCACGTACATCGTCGACGAGTCGGCCGCCGGACAGCTCCAGGGCCTCGGCGTCGGCGACCGGCTCGAGAACATCGACCGGAAGATGGAGATCGTCGGGGTCTGCCGGGGCGCCAAGAGCTACACGACGAACCCCATCCTCTTCGCGTCGTACGACACCGCCCAGCGCGCGTCGCTCCTCCACCACGAGCGCGCCGGCTTCATCGTCGCGACGCTGGCGCCGGGCGCCGACGCCGCGGAGGTGGCGGAACGGCTGCGGCGCTTCCCGCGATTCGACGTCCGCACGCGCCGGGAGTTCGCCGCCATGACGCGCGACTACTGGGCGTCGAAGACGGGCGTCGGCGTCGGCATCGGACTGACGGTCGCGCTCGGCTTCGTCGTCGGCCTCGTCATCGTCGGCCAGACCATGTACGCGTCGACGGTCGAGCGCCTGCGCGAGTTCGCGACGCTCAAGGCGCTCGGCGCGACGAACGCGGGCGTCTGCGTGCTCCTCTGGACGCAGGCGGCGATCATCGCGGCCGCGGGCTGGGCCGCCGGCGGCGCGGGCGCGATGCTGGCGAAGGGCGCGCTCGCCGACAAGCCGATCGCGGTGCACTTCGACGCTCCGCTCCTTGCGGCCATGCTCGCGGCCACGCTCGCGATGTGCCTCGGCGCGTCGCTCCTGTCGGTCGTGCGCGTCCTCAGAGTCGATCCGGCGGCGGTGTTCAAATGATCGAGGCCGGGAATCTCGCCAAGGTCTATCGCGGCGCCGTAGACGTCGCCGCGGTGAGGGGCGTGTCGCTGCGCGTCGAGGCGGGCGAGCTGGCGCTCCTCATGGGGCCGTCCGGCTCGGGCAAGACGACGCTCCTGTCGATGCTCGGGTGCATCCTGACGCCCGATGAGGGGACGCTGCGGGTGTGCGGCGAGGAGATCGACTGGAGCGGACGCGCGCTGCCGGCGATCCGGCGCCGCTTCTTCGGCTTCATCTACCAGCACTTCAACCTGCTCGCGTCGCTCACGGCGCGCGAGAACGTCGAGGTGCCGCTGGTGCTGGCCGGGCGGAGCGGAGACCCGGACGCGGCTCTCGCCGCGGTCGGGATGGGACACCGCGCGTCCTTCCGGCCGGAGAGCCTCTCCGGCGGCGAGAAGCAGCGCGTGGCGATCGCGCGCGCGATGGCGGCCGACGCGCCGGTCATCCTCGGCGACGAGCCCACGGGGAATCTCGATTCGGAGAACGGCCGCGCGGTGTTCGCCGCGCTGAGGGACCTGGCCGACCGCGGGAGGACGGTGCTCGTCGTCACGCACGACGAGCGCTGGGTGCGGTACGCGGACCGCGTGTTCCGGATGGAGGACGGAGAGCTGACATGAGCCCCGAACCGATCATCATCGTCGGAGCCAGGACCCTGAGGCGCATCACCGGCGCGGGCCGGCGGCGCGCGCTCGGCGTCGCGGCCGCGCTCGCGGTCGCGCTCCTCGCCCTCGTGGCGATCCTGGCGTATCCCACGCACGGCGGGCCGACCGTCGCGGCGAAGCGCGGCGACATCGTGCACTCGCTCGTGGCGATCGGGCGCGTCGAGGCCGACCGCACGTTCGAGATCGTCCCGAAGATCGCCGCGCGCATCCGCGAGGTCCATGCGCAGGAGGGGGACCGCGTCGAGGCGGGCGGGCTCCTGGTCTCGCTCGAGGACGGATCGATCCGGGCGCAGCACGACGAGGCGTCGCGGGCGCGCGACGCGGCGAAGGCCCGCTTCGACGAGGTCGCGCGGGGCGCGCGGCCCGAGGACGTCGACCGCGCGAAGGCGCGCGTGGAGGAGGCCGAGCAGGCGCTCAAGGCGGTCGAGCGAGGGGCGCGGCCCGAGGAGCGGGAAGAGGCGGAGGCGGCTCTGGCGATGGCGCAGGCGGACGGCGACCACGCGGCGCGCGAGCACGACCGCATGCGGGGGCTCCTGGAGAAGGGCGCGGTCTCGCAGAAGGAGTGCGACGACGCGAAGCGGCGGCACGACGTCGCGCTCGCGTCGCTGCGGAAGGCGAAGGCGCGGCGCGACCTCGTGGCGGGCGGCCCGACGGACGAGGAGCGCGCGCAGGCGAAGGCGCGCGTCGCGCAGGAGAAGGCGGCGCTCGCGCGGCTCGCGACGACCGACGAGGAGCGGCGCACCGCGGAGGCGGAACTCGCGCGCGCCGAGGCGGTCGTCGCCCGGCTCGCGTTCGAGCTGTCGCAGACCAAGCTCGCGTCCCCGGCCGCGGGGATCGTGGCGCGGCGCTACAAGGAGCCGTCGGAGCTGGCGTTCCCGGAGATGCCGCAGCCGATCCTCGTCGTGGCGGCGTCCGACGATCGCATCGTGCGCGTCGAAGTGCACGAGAGCGACGTCTACAAGCTGCGCGTGGGACAGGCCGCGGCGATCACGTCGGACGCCTTCCCCGGGCGGCGCTGGAGCGGAAAGGTGACGCGCGTCGCGCCCGTGATGGGGAAGAAGCGCCTCTCGAGCGAGAGCCCGAAGGAGAAGGCCGACGTGAAGGTGCTGGAGGCCCGGATCGAGCTGGACGAGAAGCCGGATCTGCCGCTCAACCTGCCGTGCGAGGCGCGGATCGCCGAGACGGTGCGGCAGGGCGTGATCGTGCTGCCGGCGCGCGCAGTCGCCGGAGACCAGGTGCGGATGGCGGACGGCTCGACGCGCCGGCTGCGGCTCGGGGCGCGCGACGACGCGTTCGTCGAGGTCGTAAGTGGGCTCGCGGAGGGGGAGCGGGTGAGGGAATGAACGTCGTCGTGACGGGCACCGCCTCCGGCCTCGGCGCCGCGATCGCGGCGGCGCTGCGCGGGCGCGGCTGGAGCGTGATCGGCGGCGACATCGCCGACGGCACGCTCGACATCACGAGCGACGAATCGGTGCGCGCGTTCGTGGAGCGCGCCGGGCGCATCGACGCGCTCGTGAACAACGCGGGATACGGCCTCGCGGGCGCCGTCGAGGAGACGTCCCTGGAGGAGGCGCGCGCGCAGATCGAGGCGAACTTCTGGGGCGCCGTGCGGATGGCGAAGGCGGTCCTGCCGTCGATGCGCGCGCAGGGCGGCGGCCGCATCGTCAACATCAGCTCGGGCGCGGGCATCACGGCGGGCCCCTTCCACGCGTTCTACTCCGCCAGCAAGTTCGCGCTCGAAGGATGGACCGAAGCGCTCCGTCACGAGGTCGCGCCGCTCGGCATCCACGCGATCCTGGTCGAGCCGGGCTCGTTCAGAACCAACGTGGCGAGGGCGGCGAAACGCGCCGTCCGGCCGCTCGACGTCTACGCGGGACCGCGCGAGCGGGTCGTCCAGACGGTCGCGCGATACTGCGAGGAGGGATCCGAGCCGACGGTCCTGGCGCGCGCCGTCGAGCGGATCCTCGACGCCCGCCGCCCGCGCCTGCGCTACCGCGTGGGGCCCGACGTGCGCATGGGCTACTGGATGCGGCGCCTCCTGCCGGAGCGCCTCTTCCTGAAGATGGTCGCGAGATGGTACGGCCTATGAGGTTCTTCGTCACCGGCGCGACCGGATTTGTCGGGCGCGCGCTGGTCCAGGAGCTCCGCGGCCACGATGTCCAGGCCTTCCACCGGGCCGGCTCCGACGTCTCCTCCCTCCCGTGCCGCACGGTCGAAGGAGACCTCCTGTCGGTCGACGATCTCGCGGAGGCCATGACGGGCTGCGACGGCGTCTTCCACGTCGCCGGAAACACATCGTGGTTCCGGGGGGATCGCAAAAGCGTCTGGCGCGCCAACGTCGAATCCACGCGCGCCGTCATCGAGGCCATGCGGCGCGCGCGCGTGAGGCGCGGCGTGCTCACGTCGTCCGTCTCGGCCATCGGCCTCACGGGCGACACCCGTCCGGCCGACGAGACGACGCCGTGGAACTGGCCGGACTCGTTCTGCTACCCGCGGTCGAAGCGGGCGGCCGAGGAGCTCTGGCTCTCGCAGAACGGCGGACTCGAGATGGTCGCGGTCAACCCCGCGACGGTCTTCGGTCCCGGGGACCGGAAGATGACCGTCGGGCTCATCTTCCGAAAGCTCCGGGCGGGGCGGTTCCCCCGCATCCGGACGGGCGGCTTCAGCGCCGTCGACGTGCGCGACGCCGCGCGCGGCCATGTCCTCGCCTTCGAGCGCGGACGTCCCGGCGAGAAGTACATCCTCGGCGGCGCGAATCTGGAGAATCGGACGGCCGTGGACCTCTTCGCCCGGGAGGTCGGGGTCGAGCCGCCGGCGCGGGAGATCGGGCCCGGGATCCTCCGATTCGCCTACGGCCTCGCGCGGGTCCTGGAGTGCGCGGGCGGGAGGATCGACGTCGCCGCAGCGCACCTGTGGTGCATGACGCGCCACGTTTGGCACTCGACGGAGAAGGCCGTGCGCGAACTCGGATTCGCGCCGCGTCCGTTCGCGGAAACGGTCCGCGACTCGGTCGCGTGGTACCACGCGCGGGGGCTCCTGTGAGCGCGCGGATCCAGAATCTCATCCGTGCGGCGGCCCTTGCGCTTCCCCTGCCGTCCCGGGTGAAGGTGCGCCTCTACTACCGCGTTTTCACGCCCTTCTTCCAGATCCTGAACGGCGGCAGCGGGCTTCTCAACTACGGCCAGGAGGCGCTCGTGCGCCGCACGGCGGCCGGCCTCCCGCGAGGCCGGTGGCTGGATGTCGGCTGCGGGGTCGGCGGCCCGGCGCGGCTCCTCGCCGCGGAGCGCGACGCCGAGATCGTCGGGATCAACATCAGCCGCGAGCAGCTCTCGCAGGCGGCGCCCGCCCCTCGCGTCCGGTTCCAGTACGGGGACGCCTGCGCGATGCCGCTCGAATCCGCTTCCTTCGACGGCGTCTACGCGATCGAGACCGCGTTCCACTATCCGGACAAGGCCGCTTTCGCGCGCGAGGCGTTCCGGGTCCTGCGTCCGGGCGGACGGTTCGCGATGGCGGACATGGTGATCGAGGAACGCGGCGCGACGCTCTTCCACCGCATCTTCCACAAGTGGCTCGGGGTCCTGAACCTGCACACCGTTCCTTCCTGGCGGCGCGATCTGGAAGCGGCCGGCTTCCGCGGCCTCCACGTGGAGGACGTGACCCGCGAGGTCCTGCGGGACGGGCTGCTGCTGGCCAATCGGAGAATCGACGAATCCCGCGCCGCGCTGAGCCGGCGCTACCCCGACCTGCTGATCGACCTCGTCCGCTGGGGGAACGAGCAGGTCGTCAAGGACATCGCCGCCCAGCCGATGCGTTACGTGCTGATCGCCGCCGGAAGGCCGGCCGCGAACTGAGGCCCGTCTCAGCGCCGGGCCCGCAGCACCATCCTCACCCCCGGCCGCGGCAGGAGCGAGATGCGCGGTTCCGGCCGCACGTCCTGCCCCGGCGCGAGCTCGAGCCGCCAGCGCCGCGCGATCATCGCGAGCGCGAGCACGACCTCCATCATCGACAGATGCATGCCGATGCACGCGTGCGGCCCGCCGCCGAACGGAAAGTACGCGTACGCGGGGCGCGCCGACGCCCGCTCCGGCAGGAAGCGGTCGGGGTCGAAGCGGTCCGGCTCGTCCCAGAAGCGCGGCAGGCGGTGGTTGACCCACGTGCTGATGACGACGACCGATCCCGCCGGGACCCGGCAGCCGCCGATCGCGTCCTCGCTCACCGCGGTGCGCGTGAACGCCCATGCGGGCGGGTAGAGCCGCAGCGACTCGCTCGCGACCCGCGACGCCAGCGCCAGCCGCGGCAGGTCCTCCGCCGCCGGCGCGCGGCCGCCGAGCGCCTCGCGCGCCTCCTCGTGCAGGCGCCGCTCGACGTCGGCATGCTGCGCCAGCAGCCACAGCGTCCAGCTAAGCGCCGCGCCCGTCGTCTCGTGCCCCGCCAGCAGGAACGTCAGCACCTCGTCGCGCAGCTGCCGGTCATCCATCCCCTCGCCCGACTCGTCGTCGCGCGCCTGCATGAGCAGCCCGAGGAAGTCGCCGCCGCTCTCACCCGCCGCGCGGCGCTTCGCGATCACCGCCGCCACGACGCCGTGGAGCACCCTCATCCGGGCGCGCTGGCGCAGGTTGAGCAGGTCCGGCAGCTTCACGGGCGACTGCATGCGGCGATAGACGTGCCTCGTGACGCCGTCGATCGCGCGCTCGATGGCCCCCATCTGATCGTCGATGTCCGCGCCCATGAGCGTCCGACCGACGACGTCGAACGCGAAGCGCATCATCTCGGGCACGACGTCGATCTCGGCGTCGGGCCGCCAGCCCTCGAGCATCCGCTCCGCGCACGCTCCGACCGTCGCCGCCTTCTCGATCATGCGCGAGCGCGCGAAGGCGGGGTTCATGAGCTTCCGGTGCCGGCGCCAGACGTCGCCTTCCGCAACGAGGAGGCCGCCTCCCATGACGGTCGCGAGCGCCTCATAGCTCACGCCTTTCACGTAGTTCCCCATGTTGTCCTGCAGCACCCGACGGATGTGCTCCGGCTCGCTCAGCAGGAAGACCGGCTTGTGCGCGGCGCGGAACCGCACAAGCCCGCCGTACTTCCTCGCCGACTCCAGGAAGAAGCCGAGCGGATCGCGCCGGATGTCCCTCAGGCTGCCGAGGATCAGCCCGCCGCGCGGCCCCGGCGCCGTCCCGAGCGCGTTCATCGCCGGCCCGGCGGCGCCTCGAGGAACTCCAGGATGCGCTTCGTCACCTCCGCGGGCCGCTCCATGTGCGGCACGTGCGCGCACTCCGGATAGACCTCGAGCGTCGACCCCGGGATCCGCAGCGCGAGGATCTTGCCCTTCTCGAGCGGAATGACGCCGTCGCGCGCCCCCCAGAGGATGAGCGTCGGCGATCGGACGCCCGAAAGCGCGGGCTCCAGCCGCTCGGCGTCCGACACGCGCAGCGCGCGCGCCATCTCGAGCGACCCGGCACAGTCGAAGCGGTGCTCGTGCGCGTACTCCTCGCGGTCCTCCTCGGTGAGCGACGCGGGATCCGCCACGAGCTGGCCGAGCATGATGTCGACGAGCATCCGCTTCGGCGTGATCGCGAACAGGAGGCCGCCCAGGTCCGAGCGGGCGACCTTCACGTACCACGGGAACTCCTGCGAGAGCGCCGCCGCGTCGATGAGCACCAGCCGGTCGACGCGCCCGGGCCGCAGGACCGCGACCGTCAGCGCGACGCCGCCGCCGTAGGAGCTGCCGACGAAGTGCGCGCGCTCCACGCCGAGCTCGTCGAGCGCCCGGAGCAGGCGCTCCGCCTGCGCGGGCACGCCGTAGTCGCCGTCCGCGGGGCGCCCCGAGTATCCCGCACCGGAGAGGTCCGGCGCGATGACGCGGAAGCCGGCGCGCACGAGCGGCTCGCGCTGGTGCCGCCAGTCGTACGCGGAGCCGCCGAGCCCGTGGAGGAGAACCACCGCCGGCCCCGTCCCCTCGTCCTGGACGGCGAGCTCCGCGGCGCGCCTCTCGATGCCCGCGTCGATGAGCCGCTGCCGGTACGCAGAGGGCGTCGGCGCGATCGAGCAGGCGGAGAGCGCCAGGCACAGGGGGAGGCCGAGGCGGGGGTTCATGACGCAGTGCGTTATAACCGCCGCGCTCGGCGGCCGCAAGGTTTACCGGTCGCCGCCTCTTCCGCGAAACCGGACGGCCCCCGATGCGATATAGTCAGTCGGGAGGTCCTCATGTCAAAGGCGGCCACGATCCTGGTCGGCGTCCTCGGGCTGGGCCTCATCGGGGAGACGGCCTACATCGGCGTCCTGCGGCGGCAGGTCGGCGACCTGCGCGACCGCGTGGACCGCGTCGAGTCGAAGCAGCGCGACGCCGCGCCACGCGCCCAGCTCGCGAAGGTCGAGGAGCAGGTCGGCCGCGTCGAGGAGCAGGTGGCGGAGGTGAAGCGCCGCCCCGCGCCCGTCCCCGTGCCCGCCCCGGGGGCCGCCGCCGCCCCGTCCGGCTCTCCCGCCCTGTCCACCGACGAGATCCATGCCCTGATCGATCAGAAGGTCGACGAGAAGGTGAAGGCGAAGGAGGGCATGTTCGGGGACAGCAAGAAGCGCCCGCTCTCGGAGGTCGCGAAGGAGGCCGGGCTCGACGACGGGGCACAGTTCAAGATGGCCGAGATCACCGACGCCGCGAAGAAGGAGGTGTTCGACCTCCTCAAGACGCCGCGGGCGGACGGCTCGAACCTCGTCGACGAGCTCATCACGGCCATGACGTCGGGCGACCCGGAGAAGGCGACCGCCGTCTGGTCGAAGATGTTCAAGGAGAACGTCCCCGGCACGAACGAGACGTACTTCGCCGCCGCGATCCGCATCTCCGAGGAGACGATGGCGAAATACGCGAAGGTCCTCACGCCGGAGCAGCTGACGAAGTACAAGCACACCGGCGTGGGGCCGCTCGACCTCGAGACGGGCTACGACCCCTTCGCGGAGTACTGGAAGCAGAAGAGCGGGCAGTAGCGGGCGCCTCTACGACTTCACCCGCTCCAGCAGCCGCTGCGTCTCCGCGTGGTCCGGCCGCCTCTGCAGCGCCTTCTCGAGCGCCTTGCGCGCCTCCTCCCGCTCCCCGAGCTCCAGGCACGCACGCCCGAACAGCAGGTACGCGTCCGCCGGCTGGCCCCGGCGCCCCGACCCGCGGCTGGCGTTCTGCCCCCACTCCTGCCCCGACTCGAGCCGCTCCACGACCGGCTTCAGCTCCTTCCGCGCCTCCGCCGCCCGCCCGAGCTGCAGGTGCGCGCGCGCCAGCAGGAGCAGCAGGTCCGCCGCCGCCCGGCTCGTCGGCGTGAACCGGCCCGCCGCGCGGACGTGCGCGATCGCGCCCTCCGCGTCCCCCTCCGCCAGCGCCATCATCCCGCGGAGGGCGTGCACCTCCTCGTCCCGCTCTCCCCTGCCGTCCCCCAGCAGCTTCGCCGCCTCCGCCGGCGCCCCCCGCTCCAGCGCCAGCCCGGCGCGCGCGATGCGCACGAACTCGTCGTTGCCCGCCGCCTCGAGATCTGCGGCGGCCGCGTCGAGCCGCCCCCCGCGCAGATGAAGCAACCCGCGGTACGCCCGCACCTCGGGCAGCCCGCCGCTCGCCGTCATCGCCTCCTCCAGCGCGGCGAGCGCGGCGTCGTAGTCCTCCTTGAGCACCCACGCGCGCCACGCCCTGCGGCAGAGGCTGAGCCCCGCCACGCGCCGCGCCCGCGCGATCGGCTCTTGGCAGTCGAGCCGCGCGAGCGTCGCCGCGTCCTTCCCGATCCGCGCCCTCACGTCGGGGTCCGCCTCCTTCGCGATCGGCTCCGCGATCGCCCCCGCCCGCGCGATCGCGACGCGCGCCGGCTCGTGCGCCTCGGTCACGCGGTTCGGGTCGTCGTACATCTCCTCCGCCTGCTTCACGGCGGCTTCCACCGCCTCGCGCTCCGCCCTGAGGAGCTGCTTCAGGCGCTCGACGCGCTCCATCACCAGCTTCTCCCCCGCCTGCCGCCGCTCGCGGTCCGCCTCCTGCCACCGCGGCAGCAGGAAAACGAGCGTGGCGGCGACGGCGAGCGCCCCAAGCACCGCCGTCAGCACGACCTGCCGCTTCTTCGCGATCCGCTTGCGCATCCGGTAGACGAGGCTCGCGCGGGTCGCGGTGATCGGCTCGCCCGACAGCCACCGCTGCAGCTCGTCCGCCAGCGCCTCCGCGGTCGGGTATCGCAGCTCCTTCTCCTTGTCCATCGCCTTCGCCACGATGAGCCCGATCTCGCCCGGCAGCGGCGCCAGCTCGTCGTGCACGACCTTCACCATGATGTCCATCGCGCTCTTGCCTTCGAACGGCGGCCGCGCCTGCAGCATCTCGTAGATCGTCGCGCCGAGCCCGTACACGTCCGCCCGCGCGTCCACCGTGTCGCCGCGCGCCTGCTCCGGCGCCATGTACGCGGGCGTGCCGACGACCATCCCGCTGAGCGAGAACGAGGCCGGCGCGTCGAGCTGCTTGGCCAGCCCGAAGTCCATGACGAACACTCGTCGCGCGCCGTCCTCTCCCTGCACCATGATGTTGTCGGGCTTCACGTCGCGGTGGACCACCTGCTGCACGTTCGCGTGATGGATCGCGCGCGCGGCATCCCGCACGACCTCCGCCAGCACCCGCGGGTCCTTCGGGGCGAGCGCCTTCAGCGTCACGCCCTCCACATACTGCATCGCGATGTAGCAGCGCTCCCCCTGCTCGCCAACCTCGAACACTGACGCGATGTTCGGATGCGACAGCTTGGCGACCATCCCGGCCTCGGCCTTGAAGCGGCCGATCTCGGACCCCAGGCCGCCGCGCAGGATCTTCAGCGCCACCCACCGGCCGAGGCGCCCGTCCCACGCCTTCCACACCTCGCCCATCCCGCCGGCGCCGAGCAGCTGCACGCGCACGTACGCGCCGAACCGCGCGGATTCGGGCGCCGCCCCCACTTCCGGCGGGACCGCCTGCTCGCTGGCCACGCGCCCGATTATAGCTAAACTGGTGGACGTGACCCGCACCCGCATCGTGGCGACGCTCGGCCCCGCCACGGGCTCCCTCGACCAGATCGGCGCCCTCATCGCCGCCGGAGTCGACGTCTTCCGCCTCAACTTCTCGCATCAGACCCACAAGGAGCACGGCGAACGCATCTCGATGATCCGCCGCCTGTCCGGCCCGCGCCCCATCGCGATCCTCCAGGACCTCTG
>Ga0187892_10002205_pt1 | contig 40497 bp, 38 predicted proteins | sample MA1701073metaG_FD_139345 | JGI IMG/M metagenome (GOLD analysis project Ga0187892, IMG submission 139345) | Bio-ooze microbial communities from a basaltic lava cave in the Kipuka Kanohina Cave System on the Island of Hawaii, USA - MA170107-3 metaG ... | reverse complement strand
GCGCGCCCCGGACGGGCCAGAAGGAACCAAACCGGAGAAATAGGCCGATTACACGATTCCACTCCCCGTCACACCGGCCAGGTTGATTGACGCCGAGCGGACAGGATAGTTGACGCCGAGCACGGGCGGCAGGTGGTGCTGCTGCACGGCGCCGTCGTGACTTAGAAACCACGGCTCGAGCTGTCCGGTCACCGGGTTGCGGAACACGCTACAGCGGTGGGCAGACAGATCGGCCGGTGCGGTGGGAGCACCGTAGCGGTCGAGATACGCTGGCGCGGCGCAGACGATCAGCTGCAAGGGGAACAACCGCCGCGCGATCAACCCAGAACCCGGGTGATGGACGCCGACCCGGAAGCCGACGTCCACACGCTCGACCACCCAATCGCCGATCGCATCGTCGAGTTCGACCTCGGGTTGGATGCGGGGATGCATCCGGCAGAACTCTTCCACCAACGGCGCCAATACCGCTGCGAACGAGGACTTCGGCCCGGCGATGCGAAACGGGCCGGCGATCGCATGGCGGGCTTCCTTCACTTGGGTGAGTGCCCCTTCCAGGGCGGCCAGCGCGGGCAGGGCCTGCTCCCGTAGGTGCCGGCCTTCTTCGGTGGCGGCCAGGCTTCGGGTGGTGCGATGCAAGAGGCGCACGCCGAGGCGCTGCTCCAGCCGCGCGATCGCGTGACTGGCCGCCTGAGGCGTTATCCCTTGGGCGAGCGCCGCCTTGCGGATGCTGCCCAGCTCGATGGCCTTGGCGAAGGTGGCGATGGCGCGCAGTTCGTTGAACGGCATGGCGAGCGTGCAGGCGGGAGAAGCCAGATGGCCGGGCTACAAGTATCAATCATTATTTGCGACTAAGGCAAGCCTATATGGTCTATTCGGTTGACATCGCTCGGCCTAAAGTGACGCCACAACAGGCGACTACGTGGATCAGACGATGAGTCTAGCGATGGACCGCACGGTCAGTGGACGAGGCGAGGGCGTGCTGCCGAGCGATCCGCGCGGCGTTCTTCGCGTCGCCGTTCCGACTTCGCTCGGACGGCAATACATCGTGCCCGCGCTGCCACGGTTTGCAGTGCAGTACCCGATGCTGAAGGTGCTCGTGACCTTCAGCGGCTCGTACACCGGTGTCGCCGCAACGGACGTTGACGCGACGCTATGCATCGGGCCGGTGGAGGACGCGTCGCTCGTAGCGCGGGGCGTGTTCGAGGCGCGCTTCGTGACATGTGCATCGCCCGACTACCTCGCGCGCAACGGCGCGCCGCGAACGCCGGCCGAGCTCGATGGACACGATTGCCTCGCGCTCCTCTCTTCGCGCGGGGCGCCGATCGAATGGACGTTCCAGAATAGCGAGAAACGGATCACGTTCGCACCCGAGGGCCGCCTAGCCATGAGCGACGGCGATGCGCTCATCGACGCCGCTGTGAGCGGCGCGGGAATCGTGACGGTGCTCGACGTGCTCGCCAGCCGATCGATCGCTTCCGGAGCGCTGCGCCCGATCCTCACCGACTGGCAGAGTCCCGATCGCTATCCGATCTCGGTCGTGTACCGGCAGCAACGGCACGTCCCCGCGACCGTGCGCGTCTTCGCCGATTTCGTCGCCGGGCTGTTCCCGCGGCCTAGGCGTCCACAGCCGAACGCCGAGCGCCGCCGCGAGCGCTCGCACTGCTGGAGCTCAACGCCGATTGCGAGACGCCGAGCTTTGCAGCGGAGTGGCGACGTCAACTACCGCTTGAGCGACAGCGCCGCCCTGGCCGCTTGATCAATCCCGACGACTGCAATGACGACCACTACTCTTTCCCCAATAAGTCCTGGGCCGCGGATCGAGCGACTGATCGTCTCCGCATCCCCCGAACCATCCATCCTCTTATCCACTTCAAAGGTATCGACATGAGCTCGCAGAACATCAACGATCGTGAATCCGTGGAAACGTCCGGCGTGGCCGCCGACCGGCGCGGCTTTCTGAAGGCAGCGAGCATCGCTGCTGCTGGCGCAGCACTGCCGATCGGCGCTGCAACGTCGGCCACTCTCGCTGCGGCGCAAACCGCGCAACGCAGTGGCAGTAGCAGTGGTCAACCCTACACCATGAGGACCCGCAAGCTGGGCGGTCTGCAAGTTTCGGAACTGGGTTTTGGTTGCATGAGCAACAGCCCCGGCCATTACGGTCCGGGCGTGGACCGTGCACAAAGCGTCCGCGTGATTCGTGACGCCTATGAGCGCGGCATCACGTTCTTCGACACCGCCGAGGTCTATGGTCCCTACGTGAACGAGGAGCTCGTCGCCGAGGCGCTGGGGCCGGTGCGCAACCACGTGGCCATCGCCACCAAGTTCGGCTTCAAGATCGATGGCACGAACGGCCTGGACAGCCGCCCCGAGCGCATCCGCCGCGTGGTCGAGGAGTCGCTCAAGCGCTTGAAGACCGACCGCATCGACCTGTACTACCAGCACCGTGTCGATCTGACCGTGCCGATCGAGGACGTGGCCGGCACCATCAAGGATCTGATCCAGCAGGGCAAGGTGCTGCACTTCGGCCTGTCGGAGCCGAGCGCGCGCACCATTCGCCGTGCCCATGCCGTGCAGCCCGTGGCCGCGATCCAGACCGAGTACTCGATCATGGAGCGCAGCGTGGAGCACAACGGCGTGCTGCAAGCGTGCGAGGAATTGGGCATCGGCTTTGTGCCGTGGGGGCCGCTGGGTCAAGGCTTCCTGCCCGGCAAACTGCCCCTGGATGCACAGGCCGGGTTCGATGGGAAGACGGACCTGCGGAAGACCTTCCCCCGCTTCAGCCTCGAGGTCATGAAGGCCAACCAGCCGATTCTCGAATCCCTGAAGGCTTTCGGCGAGAAGAAAGGCGCAACGCGCGCCCAGGTCGCCCTGGCCTGGCTGGCGGCGCGAAAGCCCTGGATTGTCTCCATCCCCGGAACGACCAATCTGGAGCACTCGCGCGAGAACCTGAGCTCGATCAACGTCAACCTCACGCCGGAAGACCTGCGCGAGCTCGAGGCAGCCTTCGCCAAGATCACCGTCCATGGCGGCCGAATGGACGCAAAGCAGATGGATCAGATCGGCAAGGACTGAGGGGTGACACACGTGGGCGCGTCCACGTTGTCGCTCATCCTGCTCGTGATCGGCGTGGCCGGTTTCATCGGGGCCACGCTGATCGGCATCGGCTCAAGCGCGAGCTGTACCGCTGGCTATCGCAGGACTTTCGTGACGAGTGCGGCCGTGCTGCTGTTGGCTACCTTTCTGGCTTTCTTGATCTCCCACGCCACCCGTACACAAACCCAGCGAGCGGCCTGAGCTGCATCGAACCGGAGAGCGCCATGACCATGAGTCTTAACGTCCCTCGCAGCGACGCAACGCACGGGTGACCCATGAAATCGAAGATCCGGCAACGCGCAATGACAGTCATCGCAGGGATCGCTCTTTCCGCGTCATTGGGAATGGAAAGCGCAGCATCCGCCGCGGAAGGACATCGGATCCGCATCCGCATAGGCGATCAAACCGTGACCGCGACACTCAACAACAGCGATGCCGCCCGGGATCTCGTCTCGATGCTCCCGTTGTCGATCCAAATGCGGGACCACCTGAGACGCGAGAAAACGGGTCGTATTCCCAAGCCGCTGTCGGAGCGGACGCAAGGCAGCCGGACCTACGAGAAGGGCGATCTGGGCTACTGGAGGCCAGGCGGGAACTTCGTGATCTTCTACCGTCACGACGGGCTGACGATCCCCTCTCCCGGCATCGTCTTGCTGGGAAGGATCGACGCCGGCGCCGAGGTCTTTGACATCCCCGGTTCGGTGAGTGTGACCGTCGAACTGGTCAAGTGAACGATCGGTCCGTGGCCGACCCCACCCCTGCGTTTGCCATCGGTTAAGACGGCGGTGGGTCGGCTTATGCCGATGCTGCCGGCTCACCTGCACGAAGCCTTGGCCTCGCGACCTTCGTTTTCGGGCGCCGCGCCGTTATGAATGCGGCAGCCTGCATGTTTACGCAGAAAGGTTCAGGACGTCCGCTAGCTGCTTTCCGGGCGCCAATCCATGGTGGCGCGAATACGTCAAACGAAAGTGCCGAAGGTGCGTGAACCCGTAGCGCCGGGCGACGTCGATGGGGTCGTTCTCAGCGGTAAGCGCTTCTCTTATGCGCTCCAGACGCCGAGCCCGAATATAGCTGTGCGGCGTCATATGGAAGGTCCGCCGAAAGCTGCGCAGAAAATGGAACGCGCTCAGGGAAGCGACCTGGGCAAGGGCCGCGACGCTGAGCGAACGGTCCGCGAGGTGTTCTTCGATGTACGCCGTGACGCGCTCCAGCCTTCGCCGATCCAGCTTGCCGTGGCCCTTCATCCGAAGCCGGCCACCGAAGCGCGTCGCGAAAACGTGCCCGTACAGGTGCCTTATGAGCTGCTCGTACTCCAGGTCGGCGCCTTCGCGAAGCGTGCGCAGACTCGTTCGTATACGAGCGGCGATGCCCCAGATGATCGGATCGGTACCGCCGTGCTGGTCTTCGAGTTCGGCCGCTTGCGGCACATGCATTTCTTCCGCGATTGCGCGTCGCACCTCCGCGGTCGCGGTGACTTCCACGACGTCGGCGGGCTCGCGAACGACATGCCAGTAGATGGCTTCGGGACCGGCGATCTGGACACAGCCCGGTTCCACGTCGCGCTGCGAGCGCCTCCCGTTGATCGTGACGATGCATCGAAGATGCGGATTGAAGGTCAGGCAGATGCCGGACGGCGCCGACACGGAGACGTAGCCACCTTCGTCGCTGCCCGGCAGCCAGGCGTGCTCGACCGTGCCTGCTGCCGATACACGCTTGATTATGTTGGGAAACAGGCGGCCGGGTTGTTCGCCCATCGCGGCATCGTACGACGGAGCCCAACGGGCGTGTCGACCGGCGCACGAAATTGCTCAGTTGCCAGCGCGTCTAGTGCCGCGGCGCGGCGCTTGCTAACTTTTAGTCGCGCACAGATCGCCATGGTGGGTATCGCGCCTTCGATCACGAATGCGATCTTTCATGCGACCGGCAAGCGCATTCGCGAACTGCCCGTCCCGCCGGACAAGCTACTTTAGGAACTTCGCTCATGCCGAACGACAATGGAAGGTTCGCGGGAAAAGTAGCGTTCGTGACCGGTGCGGCGAACGGAATTGGCCGCGCCACCGCGCTCGCATTTGCGCGCGAGGGCGCGAGCGTGGTCGTGGCCGACGTAGCCGAACGGAGCAATCAAGAGACGGCGCGCATGGTCGAGGAACTCGGCGGCCGAGCACTCGCCGTAACTTGCGACGTGACGCGGACCGAGGACATCCAGCGGGCGTTGAAGGCCGCCATCGAAAAGTTCGGGCGGCTGGACTTCGCGTTCAACAATGCCGGTATCGAATACGCTATCAAGCCCGCAGCCGAAGTGACCGAGCAGGAGTGGGACCGGATCATGGACATCGATTTGCGCGGCGTATTTCTGTGCATGAAGCACGAAATCCCCTTGATGCTCAAGCAAGGGGGCGGCGCCATCGTCAACAACTCTTCGGGCGCCGGGATCAAAGGTTTCAAAGGGGGCGCGGCCTACGTCGCCGCGAAGCACGGCGTGGTCGGCTTGACCAAGGCGGCGGCTCTCGACTACGCATCGTCGAACATCCGCATCAACGCCGTGTGCCCGGGAATCATCGACACGCCGATGATGGATCGCTTCAGCGGCGGGACCGCCGAGGGACGCCGAGCTGTGATCGCGCAGGAGCCGGTCGGGCGCATGGGAAAGCCCGAGGAGATCGGCGCGACTGTCGTCTGGCTGTGCTCGGACGCCGCCGCGTTCGTCGTGGGGCACGCCATGGTGGTCGATGGCGGCCAGACTGTTTAGCCGCAAGGAGATCTGCCATGAAAGCACAGGGAGCCCTTGCGTTTGCGCTCGGATGGGCGATCGCCCTCAACTCCATCGCCCAAACCTCTCCGCAGGCCAGCACGCGTGTAGGGTTCACGGTCGACGGCGCCAAGATCATCGTCCGCATCGCCGACAACCCGACCAGCCGCGACTTCGTGTCGATGCTGCCGCTGACACTGAAATTCAGTGACTTCAACGCCATGGAGAAGATCACCTACCTCCCGCGCAGACTGACGACCCAAGGCTCCACCGGCAGCGCACCCGCCAACGGGGACCTCATCTACTTCGTCCCGTGGGGCAACCTCGGCTTCTTCTACAACGCCGCGCGTCGGGACGTGACGTACGACGACCGGGTCATCCCGATCGGCACCATCGTGATTGGCTACGAACGCCTCAACGAGCTCGAGACCGGGCCCGTGCGCGTCGAACGCATCCCATGACCGCCGATCAAGGGACGAACATCATGAAGATCCGTCTGACGATCAATGGAAAAGCGATGACCGCAACCTTGGCCGACAACGCAACGGCCAAGGATTTTCTTTCTCTGCTGCCGATGACGCTTACGCTCGAGGATTACGCGGCAACCGAGAAAATCGGCTACCTGCCCAGAAAGCTGTCGACGGCAGGCGCGCCCGCGGGGAGCGATCCTGCCGTTGGCGACATCGCCTACTATGCGCCCTGGGGGAATCTGGCAGTTTTCTATGCAGATGCCCCTTATGCGAGAGGGCTCATCCCGCTGGGCCGGCTCGACCCCGGCATCGAAGCGCTGAGCGTGCCCGGCCGGCCGAAAGTGACGATCGACTCAGTAGGGAAGTGATTTTAGGCCGCGTACGCCGCGCCACTTGAACGATCGCGCCCACCGTCCTAGAACAAAAGCATCCGATCGATGTCCCCCGCCCTCCGCGTCCCCCGACGCGACAAGCCCGGCCTGACGACCGCGCTTCCCCCTCACGCCTGAAGGAGATTCCGCATGCCCACCCTGAACGTCAACGGCAAGCCGTACAACGTCGATCTGCCCCCCGACACCCCGCTCCTGTGGGTGCTGCGCGACCAGCTGGGGCTCACCGGCACGAAATTCGGGTGCGGCCTCGCACTGTGCGGGGCCTGTACCGTCCACATCGACGGCCAGGCCGTGCGCTCATGCATCACGCCGCTCTCCGCGGTCGGGGCGAGGAAGGTCGTGACGATCGAGGCGATCGGGCAGGAGAAGGTCGGCAAGGCGGTACAGGCCGCCTGGATCGGGCTCGGCGTGCCGCAGTGCGGCTATTGCCAGGGCGGCCAGATCATGTCGGCGACGGCGCTGCTCAAGCAGAAACCGCGGCCGACCGACGCCGAGATCGACGAGGCGATGGCGGGAAACATCTGCCGCTGCGGCACCTACACGCGCATCCGCGCCGCGATCAAGCAGGCGGCCGGCCAGCAAGGAGTCAAGTCATGAACGCCCCCCTCGATTTGCGCCGTGACCCGGAAGTGGTCATCGCGAACGTCAGCCGTCGCCGCTTCCTGCGGGACGTCTCCGCGCTCGGCGGGCTGGTGCTCGCCGTCGGGCTGCCGGCCGCCGTCCGCGCCCAGCAGGCGCCGAAGTACGGCGCCGACGGGATGCCGCACGGCTGGGTCGACAGCCCGCTCGTCTTCGTCTCGATCGCCGCGAGCGGCATCGTCAGCATCGTCTGCCATCGCGGCGAGATGGGTCAGGGCGTGCGGACCGGCATGCCGATGATCGTCGCCGAGGAGCTCGAGGCGGACTGGCGGCGCGTGCGCGTCGTGCAGGCGCCCGGCGACGAGGAGCGCTACGGCAACCAGGACACCGACGGCTCGCGCAGCACGCGCCACTTCTTCGACCCCATGCGCCGCTGCGGCGCGGCGGCGCGCCAGATGCTGGAAGCGGCCGCGGCCGCGCAGTGGAAGGTGCCGATCGGCGAAGTCGAGGCGAAGAATCACGAGGTCGTGCACCGGCCTAGCGGCCGCAGGCTCGGCTACGGCGCGCTCGCCAAGGCAGCCGCGAAGATGCCGGTGCCGCCGCGCGACGCAATCCGCCTCAAGGACCCGGCGCAGTTCCGCTACGTCGGCAAGGGCGAGCTCAAGATCGTCGACGGTCCGGACATCGTGACCGGGAAGGCGACGTACGGCATCGACACCCGGCTGCCGGGCATGCTCTATGCGGTGGTGGCGCGTCCACCGGTGTACGGTGGAAGGGTCAAGAGCTTCGATTCCGCCGACGCGCTCAAGGTGCCCGGGGTCGTCAAAGTCGTGCCGATCGACCCGAGCCCCGCGCCACCGCACTTCAACCCGCTCGGCGGCGTTGCCGTCGTGGCGCGGAACACCTGGGCGGCGATACAGGGCCGCAACGCGCTGAAGATCGTGTGGGACGACGGGCCGAACGCGAGCTACGACTCGGTGGCGTACAAGGCGGCGCTCGAGCAGGCGGCGCGAAAGCCAGCGAAGGCGGTGCGTAACGAAGGCGACTTCGCCGCCGCGATGGCCAAGGCCGCACGCAAGGTCGACGCGGAGTACTACCTGCCCCACCTCGCCCACGCGACGATCGAGCCGCCCGCAGCCACGGCGCGCGTCGCGCAGGGCAAGTGCGAGGTCTGGGGCTGCTTCCAGTCGCCCCAGGCCGCCAGGGACCTCGTCGCCAAGCGGCTCGGCATCCCGCCGAAGGACGTCACGGTGAACGTCACGCTGATCGGCGGCGGCTTCGGGCGGAAATCCAAGCCCGACTTCGGCATCGAGGCGGCCGTGCTGTCGAAAGCGATGGACGGGAAGCCGGTCAAGGTCACCTGGACGCGCGACGACGACCTGCATCACGACTATTTCCACACCGTTTCGGTCGAGCACCTGCAGGGGGGGCTCGACGCGCAGGGGCGGCCGGTCGTCTGGCTGCACCGCAGTGCCGCGCCCACGATCCTGTCGACGTTCGACGGCGAGGCGAAGCTGAAGGCGCCGTTCGAGCTCGGGATGGGGGTGATCAACGTGCCCTTTGCGATCCCCAACATCCGGATCGAGACCCCGGAAGCGGTCGCGCACACCCGCATCGGCTGGTTCCGCTCGGTATCGAACATCCCGCACGCGTTCGCGGTGCAGTCGTTCGTCGCCGAGCTCGCCGCGGCCGCGGGGCGCGACCCCAAGGACTACCTGCTCGAGGTGATCGGGCCGCCGCGCGTGCTGAATCCGCACCAGATCAGCGACACCTGGAACCACGGCGAATCGCCCGAGCGCTACCCGATCGACACCGGCCGCCTGCGGCGGGTGGTCGAGACGGCGGCACGCGAAGCGGGCTGGGGCAGGTCGCTGCCGAAGGGCCGCGGGCTCGGAATCGCCGCGCACTACAGCTTCGTCAGCTACATCGCCACCGTCGTGGAGGTTGCGGTCGACGACAAGGGCGCGCTGACGATTCCGCGCGTCGACATCGCCGTCGACTGCGGCGCTTCCGTCAACCCGGAGCGCGTGCGCGCGCAGATGGAAGGCGCCTGCGTCATGGGGGTGGGCATCGCCACGCAGAGCGAGATCACCTTCAAGGACGGGCGCGTACAGCAGGACAACTTCAACACCTACGAGGTGACGCGGCTGCCCGGCGCGCCGCGCGAGATCCGCGTGCACATCATCCCGGGCGATTTCGGCAAGCCGCTCGGCGGCGTGGGCGAGCCGGGCGTGCCGCCGGTCCCGCCAGCCCTGTGCAACGCGATCTTCGCCGCCACCGGGAAGCGCATCCGGCGGCTGCCGATCCGCGACCAGCTCAAGGCCTGAGCGGCCGCGTTCGTCGTGGGTCACGCGACGGTGATCGATGACGGTCAGACGGTTCAGCGGCAAGGAGACCCGCCATGAAAGGCGCTGTTCTATACGGCCCGGGCGACGTCCGCTTTGAGGACCGCGAGACGCCGAAGATCGTCGCGCCGACGGATGCGGTCATCCGGATCGCCGTCACGTGCGTGTGCGGGTCGGACCTGTGGCCGTATCGCGGGCTGCAGCCGATCGACGGGCCGACGCCGATGGGGCACGAATACTGCGGCGTCGTCGAGGAGGTGGGAAGCGCGGTGCGCTCGATCAAGCCCGGTCAGTTCGTCATCGGCTCGTTCGCCACTTCCGACAACACCTGTCCCACCTGCCAGTATGGCTACCAGTCGTCATGCCTGCACCGTGAGTTCATGACACGGGCGCAAGCGCCAATGCTGCGGGTACCGCTGGCAGATGGGACACTGGTGCCAACGCCGGCCGTTCCGTCGGACGACCTGCTCCCGGGCCTTCTGACGACGTCGGACGTCCTGGGCACCGGCTGGTTCGCCGCCGATGCGGCGAACGTGAAGGCGGGATCGACCGTCGTGGTCGTGGGCGATGGCGCCGTGGGCCTTCTCGGCGTGCTTTCGGTCAAGCAGATGGGCGCCGAGGGATCATCGCGATGAGCCGGAACGAGAAGCGGCAAAAGCTCGCCCGCGAGTTCGGCGCCACCGACATCGTAACCGAGCGCGGCGACGAGGGCGTTGCCCGCATCATGGACCTGACCAACGGCCTCGGTGCGGATTCGGTGCTGGAGTGTGTGGGTACACAGGAGTCGATGATGCAGGCGATCCGCTGCACGCGCAGGGGCGGGTACGTCTCCTATGTCGGCGTCCCGCACGGGGTCGAGTTGAACGGCGAGGAACTGTTCTTCGCCCACGCCCACCTGCACGGCGGTCCCGCCCCGGTCCGGCGGTACCTGCCCAAGCTGATCGAGCTGGTGCTGAGCTCGAGGATCAACCCCGGCAAGGTCTTCGACCTGACCCTGCCCCTCGATCAGGTGGCGGAGGCCTATCGCGCGATGGACGAGCGCCGTGCGATCAAGGCGCTGTTGCGACCCTCTTGAAAGCGAGCAATCGAATGAAGCCGGCTCGCAATCCTGACTCCGCTGCGGGCGACTAGTACGTTGACACGGCATGTATCGATTGCGGCGCATCGCGGCACGTCGCGCCCGGTCTGATCGTCGAGCGAAGCGACAAGAGCGTCTTCGCGAGGCAACCCAGCACCCAGGAAGAGCAGCTTGCTGCCTGGCGCGCGGTGCTCGTGTGTCCTACCGCCTCGGTCCGCAGCGAAACGAAACAGCCGCGCCCGAACGCGACGATCTTTCCGCAGGAGATCACATCGGGCGTGTGGCGCTGCGGGTTCAACGCGCGGTCATCGTTTGGTGCGCATTCGTATTTTGCCGTGCGTCCGAACGGCAATCTTATGGTCGATTCGCCCCGCTACGCGACGGAGCTCGTGAAATGGCTTCGAGATGCGGGCGGCATTGCTCACATCTTGCTATCACACCGTGACGACGTCGCAGACGCGGACAAATACACCCGCGAGTTTGGCGCGCGCGTCTGGATTCATCGAGACGACCACTCGGCCGCACCGTACGCTACAGATCTTCTCGAGGACCGGTCAGTACGCGCCATTGCGCCGGGCGTGCGCGCGATCCCGGTGCCCGGACACACCCGCGGCAGCGTCGCATACCTGCTCGACGATCGCGTGCTCTTCTCGGGTGATTCGCTCGCCTGGAGCACACGCGAGCGCGACCTCGTCGCGTTCAAGGACGCGTGCTGGTACTCATGGACGGAGCTCACCGAGTCGCTCAGCAAGCTAGCCGCGTATCGCTTCGAGTGGTTGCTCCCTGGTCACGGCTGGCCCGCGCACTTGCCGGCCGCGGAGATGAATGCGCGCGTGGTGGCGTTAGTTGCGCGCATGCGACAGGTTTGATCGGCACCTGTGCACTCCAAGCGGCAATTCAGGGACAGGCCGCGCGAGGCGAAGGCCTGGCCGTTCTTCGACGCCGCCGAAATGCATGGCCAGCCCACTGTCACATCAAAAGATTGTGCTCGACCGAGGAAGGGTAGCTGACGCGGGGGTTCCGATCATGTTTGGCGGGCATTCGAGACTCCGAGATTCGGTCCGCCAAGGACCACCGCGAACGTCCGCTCGCCTCGTGCTCGACGGACCGCAGAGGGTCGTATCCAGCCGAAGCACGAGATGCTCTTGAGCATCACTAGGGCACAGTCGGCATGTTTGCGTGGTCGGCGATGCACTCCGAGATGCCCGAGAGCATCCTAGGCATCGCCGCCACTGACCGGCGTCGCGTCGAGTGTGTTGCGCGACGCTGACACGCGTGGCGCTGCGCATACCCTGAACGCCCACGACTTGTGCGTCGCACGGGTCAGTTTCTGGTCAGCATTTCGCGCAAATCCAGCACCGCCGCGGACTAGTGCGGGTTCGAATCCCGCCCTCTCCGCCAAGAACGAGAGAAGCCCGCGAATGCGGGCTTCGTCGTTCGCGGGCGCAGAGGAGCGAGCAAACTGCTTTGCTCGCGTGCGGGATTCGAAAGGCGCGGCGATGCCGGCGGGCGCCGCACCGGGGTCGCGGTGCGTGACCGAATCCCGCCCTCTCCGCCAAGATCGAATCTGCATTAGAGTCCCGTCCCATGACCGTCCGCCTGCGCATCTTCGCTGTCGTCCCGCTGCTCTGCGCGGTCGTCCTGCCGATCACGGGTTGCGGCAAGAAGGAGGAGCCGAAGGCGGCTGCACAGCCCCCCGCCGCAAAGTCCCCGGCAGCGCAGCCGGCGGCGGCGCGGGAGACCAACGTGGCCGGGGTGGTTGCGGAGCTCGTTGAGTTCAAGCGCAAGGATGGCGTGCTGACGGTGCAGATACGGCTCCGCAACGCCGGGGCCAAGCCGGCGCGCTTTTACGTAGTTCAACACCGCAATTACGACGCGTTCTACGTGATCGCCGAGGACAAGAAATACCTGGTCCTGCGGGACGAGGACCAGACGCCGCTGATGCCCGCGGCCGACGGCACCGGCGGCATCCTGCTCACCCTGGAGCCGGAAGGCACGTGGCTCTGGTGGGCCAAATACCCGGCGCCGCCGGCCGGGGTGAAGAAGGTTATCTACGTCACCCCGCTGACGGGGCCGCTCGATGATGTCCCCGTCAGCGACCAGTAGCACCGGGCGAGTCGCGGCATGAGCCCCGCCGGGCCGCCCCAAGGGGCGAACCCCAAGCGCGCTTTCGGCGCGAGGGTAATCCAATGAGCCCGTTCCGCCTGAGTGCGTTTCTGCTGCCGCTGTGCTTGGCCGGCTCCCTCGCCGCGCAGGACGGCACGCCGGAACAGCAGGCAAAGCGCGAGCAGGACGCGTTGAAGCGCGCCAAGGTCCTCCGCATCATCGGCATTCCCGGCGTGACCCCCAGTCTCGCCGGCGTGTTGCGGGAGCTGCGGGCGAAGGTCGGCGAGCAGGAAGTGAGGATCGAGCTCGCGGCCAGCGACCTGTTCGAGTCCGGCAAGCCCGACTTGCAGCCGGAAGCCTCGACCCGACTGGAAAAGGTGGCGGTGGTGCTGCGGGAGTTTCCGGCTGCGCCGCTGGTCCGCAGCTACCCTGCCGTCCCGTCGTTCATCGAGTGCTGCGGCGAGGAGGGAGGCGACCCCGCCCTCTCCGACCAGCGCGCCGCCGCGGTGAAGCACTGGCTGGTCGAGAACGCCGGGATCGATCCCGTGCGTTTGTCCACGCTCCGGCCGAAGCCCGCTTCGTCCGGCGCGGGACCGGACGAAAAGGACCCGCAGAGCCGCGGCAAGGGCGGAACCGTCGCGATCACCGTCAGGAAAGGCCAGCCCGCGGATCCCGCGAGCGGTCGTCAGTAGATCAGCCCGCGGGCCTTCTGGCAGCGCATGCCCAGCTTCTGCAGCATGTCGGCCGTGGCCTGTGCTATCGCTTCCCGGCCGGTGCCCGTTGCCGTGCTCGCGGCCGCGCCCTGAACAACCCCGGTCTCGACGTTCACGTAACGGCCATTGACGCGCACCTGGCTGCCGGCGAACTGGACGCTGCCGAGGGCCATCTGCTTGGCGCCCGGCTGCTTGCCCTCGGGAAGGTAGCCTTTATCGCCGGCCGAGAGGATACAGTCGCCTCCCGGCAGGAAGCAGCCGTCGGCGTCCACGCGAATCTGCCAGAAGAGCCTGCCGTCCCTGTCCCGACGGTCCTGAATGGCAATGTGCTCGGGACTGAAGCCGTTTATGCCGGCGGCGCGTGCCCCGTCCACCATCCCGTCGTAGATGGGGTCGCCCGGGCCGAGTGAATTCCCGCCCGGGTTCCGCTTCTTCGCTTCTTCACCCGTGCAGGCCTGGCAGTACTCGGCGACGTCCGCACAGAAGTTTCCCTTGAGCTGCTTGCACACGGACGCGCGCTGCTCGGGAGTGCCCTGGTCCATCGGGCCCTTGCACTGGCGCGCGGCCCCGATCCAGCTCCCGCCGAAGCGGACGAGCGTGTTGCAGCAGATGATGTCCTGCGCGGCGGCGCAGCCGGGGAGAAGGCCGAAAAGCAATCCCGCAACGAGCAGCAGCGCCGCAATGGCGGTTGGGCGGGTGCTTCTCATCGGCGATCCGCGGACGGGCTCCGGTTTCTGGAGAGTATCAAAACGGTCCGATGAGCACTACGTGTTGCGAGCGCGCGCCGAGCTGGCGGTCGAGCTTGAGCAACGCACAGCCGCCGAGAAGCGCAGCGAGCGCGAGCGTTGCGACCCATGGCCTCATCGGGACAGTCCTGACGCGGCGACGGCGCAGACGGTCGGGCGCTAGACGCTCGTCGCCTTCTTCGTGCGTCCGGGGCGCAGCGCGTCGACCAGCTGGTCGATCGTCAACCCGCGGGCGTCCTTGAACGCCTCGAGCCTGCGGCAGAGCTCCGCGGCCGCGAGGTGAAACCCCTCTGGCAGGCCCGCGTCGTCGAACGTCGCTGCGATCTCCTCCATCTCGCCGACCCACCGCCAGGCTTTCCGGCTCTGCGCGACCGCGCGATCGAGCTGACGGAAGAGGTCGGGCTGGGAGATGCGCCATTCTTCGGCGAGCGCCGCTTCGACGCCCTCGTTCTCGGCGGCAGCGCGAACGGCAAGGAGCAGCGTCGCGGTCCCTTTCGTCCAGGCGGCGTAGCACATCTTGACCGCCGACGCGGCGCCGACCGGCGCGTCGAGGACCATGGGCGCGAGCGGTGTCCCGTGGAAGAGCTCGGCCACTCGACCGGCGCCGTCGCCGGAGAGATAGAGGCGGGTGCTCGCACCGGGGGCAGGCGGCGGGCCGACGATGCCGCCGTCGACGAAGCGCGCGCCGGCGCTCTCGACGATCGCCGCGAGCCGTCGGGTGGACTCTGGCGACACCGCATTGGCGTCGACGAACAGACCGCGGAACCCCTGGGTGGCGACTGACCGGGCGACGTCGAGCGCCGCGTGCGGCGGACAGACCGAGAGCGCGATCTCGGCGGCGCCAAGCGCCGCCGCGAGCGTGCCGGCGTCTTCGAGGCCGGCTTCGGCAGCCCGCCGACGGGTCGCTTCGCTGCGGCCGGTCGAGCTCCAGAGCACACGCGCGCCCGCCGCGCGTGCGGCGCGGCCGACCGCAGAACCCATCTCGCCGGGATGCAGGATGAAGAGGTTGGGACGAGTCATGGCCGGAGAGGACGACACGCGCGCGGGGACGATACCATGCCGTTCCGACCGGAAGGAAGGAGGAGGCCATGAACCGTCGTCTGCTCGTCGTCGCCGCCGCAGCGCTCGCTACGATCGCCCCCGCACCGATCGCGGCCCAGGACGCCTATCCGGCGAAGCCGGTGCGCTTCGTGGTGCCATTCCCGGCCGCGGGACCGGCGGACGTGTTCGCGCGGCTCTACGCGCAGAAGCTAGGGGAGCGCTGGGGCAAGCCGGTGATCGTGGAGAACCGGGTCGGCGCAACCGGGACCATCGGCGCGGATGCCGTCGCCAAGGCCGCGCCGGACGGCTACACGGTGCTCTTCACCGTGGATCTGCCGATCGTGATGGCGCCGACGCTGATCAAGCTGCCGTACGATCCCAAGACCGACCTCGTGCCGGTGGCCGCGATGGGCGAGTCGATGAACATGCTCGTCGCGCATCCCTCGACCGGGATCGGCACGATCGCCGAGCTCATCGCGGCGGCGAAGGCGCGACCGGGCGCGCTGACGTTCGCATCGGCGGGCAACGCTTCGCCGGGACACCTCTGCGGCGAGATGGTGAAATCGACCGCCGGGATCGATCTGACCCACGTGCCGTACAAGGGCGCGGCGCCGGCGATGACGGCTGCGCTCTCCGGCGAGGTCTCGGTGTTCTGCGGCCCGCTCGCCCAGGGGCTGCCGCACGTCCGGAGCGGCAAGCTCAAGGCGCTCGGGGTCACCGGCGAGAAGCCGTCGCCGCTCGCGCCCGAGATCGCGCCGCTTTCGGCGAGCTTCCCCGGGCTCGCGTTCGCGAACTGGTACGCCGTGTTCACGCCGCGCGGCACGCCGCCCGCGGTGATCGCATTCCTGCGCGACGAGCTGCGCAAGACCTACGACGATCCGGAAGTGGGCCGGCGGCTGTCCGGGGTCGGCATCGATCCGGCGTGGATGGAGGGCGCGCAGGTCGGCGCCGCCATCGACCGCGACCTCGCGAAGTGGTCGGGCGTCGTCCGGGCGGCCAAGATCAAGGCGGACTGAAGCGCGCGCTAGCGCGCGCCGGGAACGTTGCGGGTTGCGAGGAACTGCTCGAGCGTCTCGCCGCGCATTTGCGCGACCATCTGCGGATTGGACACGCCGCTCACGCGGGCGAGCTTCTCGAGGGCGAAGAAGGTCGCGCCGTAGCGGACCAGCCCTCCCCAGTCGAGCGCGCGGACGAGCTTGCGCTCCTCCTCCGTGAGCCCGGCCCGGCCGAACGCCGCCTCGGGGTCGTCGCGGAAGAGCTGGCGATGCTCCGGCACGATCAGCCCGCGCAAGAAACGGTTGAGCCGCAGCGCCTTCGCGCTGCGCTCGAGATCGAAGGGGTAGGTCCCGGCGAGGGTCTCGACGCCCTCGAGCTGCGGGTTCATGCCGGCGCGCGCTCGGCGCGCTCGGCCGTCGCCGCCGCGGCGCGCGCGGGCGCGTGCGGCTCCTCGAACAGCGCGACCGCCATCGCGGTCGTCATCGGCAGGTAGTAGCTCTGGTGGATCTTGCGCGCGCCGTCGGACAGCGCGCCGCGCATCGCGAGCCACATGATCATCTCGACGCCCTCGCTCCCGCCGAGGCGCGCGAAATCGACGTGCCGCATCGCGGTGAGCGCCTCCGGCTCGCGGTGGATCAGCTCGAGGAAGCGCATGTCCCAGTCGGTGTTGTTGAAGCCGGCGCGCTCGCCCTGCATCTGATGCGACAGCCCGCCGGTACCGACCACGACCACCGCGAGGTCCTCCGGGTACGCCTCCACCGCGCGGCGCACCGCCTGGCCGAGCTTGTAGCAGCGGAGCGGGGTCGGCAGCGGGTACTGGACGACGTTGATCTCGATCGGAACGAGCGCCCCCGGCCAGTCGGGGGAATGCGGCCACAGCATGGTGAGCGGCGAGTGGCAGCCGTGATCGAGCGGGAGGTCCTGGAACACCGCGATGTCGAACTCCGCGTTCACCAGCGATTCGGCGAGATGCCGGGCGAGACGCGGGTGCCCCCGGATCGGCGGTAGCGGCCGCGGGCCGAGACCCTCGTCGGCGATCGGGAACTGCTCGCTCACGCCGACCGCGAAGGTGGGGTAGAGGTCGAAAAAGAACGACGTGGCGTGGTCGTTGTAGAAGAACACGAGCAGGTCGGGCTTCCGCTCGGCGAGCCAGCGCGCGACCGGCGCATAGCCCTCGAACAGCGGCGCCCAGTCCGGATCGTCCCGCTTCTTGCGGTCGAACGCCATGCCGATCGTGGGCACGTGCGAGGTGCCGATGCCGCCGATGATGCGCGCCATGAGGATCTCCGCCGGATTGCGCCCGCTATGCCGTGCCCCAGACGTCGCGCGCGGTGTCGACGACGAGCCGGACCTTGGCCGCCTGCGCGTCGACCGTGAGCTCGTTGCCGTGCACGGTGCTGGAGAAGCCGCACTGCGGCGACAGGCACAGCTGGTCGAGCGGGACCAGGCGCGCGGCCTCGTCGATCCGCCGCTTGAGCGTGTCCTTCGACTCGAGGTCCGGGACCTTGCTCGTCACCAGCCCGAGCACCACGATCCTGCCCTTCGGGACGAACCGGAGCGGCGAGAAGTCGCCCGACCGCGCGTCGTCGTACTCGAGGAAGTAGCCGTCGACCTGCAGGTCCCGGAACAGCGCCTCGGCGACCGGCTCGTAGCCGCCCTCGGCCGCCCACGCGCTCTTGAAGTTGCCGCGGCAGAGGTGGATGCAGACGGTCATGCCCGGCGGCCGCGGCGTGATCGCGGCGTTGATCAGCTTCGCATAGCGCTTCGGGAGCTCGTCGGGATCGTCGCCGCGGGCGCGCGCGCCCTCGCGCATCTGCGGATCGCAGAGGTAGGCGAGATTGGTGTCGTCGAGCTGGAGATAGGTGCATCCGGCGTCGGCGAGGCTCTTGATCTCGTCGCGATAACACGCGGCGACGTCGGCGTAGAACTGCTCGAGGTCCGGGTAGGCCGCGCGGCTGATCGCGCCGCGCCCGCCGCGGAAGTGGAGCATCGTCGGCGACGGGATCGTCACCTTCGGGACCCGCTTCGCGACCGAGCGCAGGAACTCGAAGTCCGCGAGCTGGATCGGCTTCGCGTGCCGCACCTTGCCGATCACCTGCAGCACCGGCGGCTCCATGTCGATGTCGCCTTTGGCGGTGTGGAACTTCACGTGGATGCCGCCCTTGGTCTCGACGCCGTCGAGCTGCTCCAGGAAGTCGATGTGGAAGAAGGTGCGGCGGAACTCGCCGTCGGTGACGCCCTGCAGTCCGAGGTCCTCCTGCATCCGGACTACCTCGCGGATGCAGCGGTCCTCGACGTCGCGGAGTTGGGCGCGCGAAAGCGCGCCCTGCTGGTGGCGTTCGCGCGCGTCGAGGAGCTCTTTCGGGCGCAGGAAGCTGCCGACGTGATCGGCGCGGAACGGCGGTGTGGCGCGCTGGGTCATCGTGCCGATGCGGTGATCGGGCGTGGGCTCGAATCGCAAGCAGAAACATACCGCCAATCGCCGTCCGACCGCAAACCCTCGCGGGTTGGGAGGGCGCCCAACGATCGCGCGCCCGGACCGACCGGCGGCGACCCGGATGCCGGCGCTCGCGGAGCGGAATCCCGTTGCTATACCATCGCCTCTTGGCCGATCGAGGCGGCGTCCGGAAAAGGAGGTTCAGGTGAACGGGATTCTTGCGCGTGCGGTGGGAGCGGCGCTGGGTGTCGTCCTGTCGGTCGGAGGCGCGGCGGCGCTCGCGCAGACCTATCCGTCGAAGCCGGTGCGCATCGTCGTGCCGTTCGCCCCGGGAGGCGTCGGCGACATCAGCGCGCGCGTCCTCGCGCAGAAGCTGACCGAGACGCTCGGCCAGCAGGTCCTCGTGGACAATCGCCCGAGCGCGGGCGGGATCGTCGCATCGGAGATCGTGGCGAAGGCGGAGCCCGACGGGCACACGCTGCTGCTCCTCACGAACGGCCATGCGGTGAGCGCGTCGCTGTTCAAGCAGCTGCCCTACGACGCGGTGAACGACTTCGCGCCCATCTCCAGCCTCGGGTTCTTCGACATGGTGGTCCTGGTGAACGGGGACTCCAAGATCGGCACGCTGGGCGAGCTGATCGCGGCGGCGAAGGCGAGCCCCGGGAAGCTGAACCTCGGCACGATCAACCCGGGCGGCACCCAGCACCTCGCCGCCGAGCTCTTCAAATCGATGGCCGGAATCGACGTGCTGATCGTCCCGTTCAAGGCGACGCCGGCGGTGATCACCGCGCTCAAGGGGAACGAGATCCACGCGGCGGTCGAGTTCATCACGCCGGTGATGGCGCAGATCAAGGCGGGCGGATTGAAGCCGCTTGCCGTCACGCCCAACCGCCGGTTCTCCGGCCTCCCCGAGGTCCCGACCGTCGCCGAGGCCGGCGTCCCGGGCTACGAGGCGTCGTCCTGGAACGGCGTCGCGGCGCCCGCGAAGACGCCGAAGCAGATCCTCGACCGGCTGAACAAGGAGGTCAACGCCGCGGTCGGGTCGCCGGAGGTGAAGGAGCGGCTGCACGGTCTCGGGGTCGAGGCGCGCGCGAGCACCCCGGAGCGGTTCCGCGAGCTGCTCGTGTCCGACATCGCCAAGTGGAAGGACGTGATCGAGCGCGCGAAGATCGAGCGGCGCTGATTGGACCGTTTCGGAAATGGCTGGCAAGACATTTCCGCTCGACGTTCCCCTCTCCCGCGTCAGCGGGAGAGGGTTAGGGGGCGGACGCGGGGTTTCGTCGAACCCAACTGCTTGGGTTCGACGCCGCGTACGCCGGCTCGCCCTGCAGGGCGAGCGGTGGACGAGGGTAAACGAGGCGCGATGACAACCAAGATCTCCGCGCCCCCGCTCGCCAGACCGACCCAGCCGAAGTATCGGCCGCCGCCGCTCGCGTGCGACGCGCATTGCCACGTCTTCGGCCCGCCCGAGAAGTTTCCGTACGCGGCTGAGCGGCCGTACACCCCGGCCGAGCCGGCGCCGAAGGAGCGGCTCGCGCGACTCCATGCGCACCTCGGACTCGCGCGCGCCGTGATCGTCCAGGCGACGCCCCACGGCGTCGACAACCGGGCGATGCTCGACGCGATCGCCGCGAGCGGCGGTGCCTACCGCGGAGTCGCGCTGCTCGCGAAGGATGCGACCGACGCCGACCTCGAGGCGCTGCACGCGGGCGGGGTGCGGGGCGCGCGCTTCAATTTCGTGCGCCACCTCGGCGGCGCGCCGGATCCCGGGTATTTCGACCGCACCGTGCAGCGGGTGAAAGGACTCGGCTGGCACGTCGAGCTGCACTTCGACGCGGAGGACGTCGGTACCTACCGCGACATGCTGCGCCGCATGCCCGTGGCGTGCGTCATCGACCACATGGGCCGCGTCAAGTCCGACGGCGGGCTGGACCAGCCGCCGCTCAGGATGCTCCTCGAGCTGCTCCGCGACGAGCGGGCGTGGGTCAAGGTGTCCGGCGCCGAGCGGGTGTCCGCGAGCGGCAAGCGGCCGTTCCACGACGCGATCCCGATCGCGCGCGCGCTCGTCGACGCGGCGCCGGATCGCGTGCTGTGGGGCACCGACTGGCCGCATCCGAACGTGCCGAACGACATGCCCGACGACGGCGAGCTGGTCGATCTCTTCGCCGCGTTCTGTGGCGACGACGGGCTGCGCCGCAAGGTGCTCGTCGACAACCCGGCGCGGCTATACTGGCCCGAGGCGACCTGAGGCGCACACCGATGGATGCGACCTTGAGGATCGGGCTGATCGGCTACGGCGAGGTGGGGCGGATCCTCACGCAGGCGCTGCGCGAGAAAGGGCTCGCGTGGGTCGGCGCCTGGGACATCCTGTTCCGGGACGCGGCGCAAGGCGCGGCGCTGAAGGCGCGCGCCCGCGAGGCCGGCATCGAGGCCTGTGCGTCGCTCGCCGAGCTCCTGTCGCGCGCCGACATCGCCATCTCGGCGGTCACTGCGTCCAACGCGCTCGACGTCGCGCGCGAGGCGGCGGCCACCATCCGTCCGGGGATGCATTTCCTGGATCTCAACTCCGCTTCGCCGGCGACCAAGGCGGCGAGCGCGAAGCTGATCGACGGCGCCGGCGCGCACTACGTGGAGGCGGGAGTGATGACCTCCGTGCCGCCTTACGGGATCCGGGTGCCGATGCTGCTCGGCGGGCGCGAGGCGCGGGCGCTCGCGGCGAGGCTCGGGCCGCTCGGGTTCGACCTGACGGTCGTCGCCGACGACATCGGCGTCGCCTCGGCAATCAAGATGTGCCGGAGCGTGATCATCAAGGGGCTCGAGGCGATCGTGATCGAGAGCTACGCGACCGCCCGCCGTTACGGCGTCGAGCGCCACGTGATCGCGTCGCTGCAGGAGACGTTCCCGAGCATCGACTGGGAAAAGCAGGGCGCCTACCTCTTCAGCCGCGTCGCACGGCACGGCCGGCGCCGCGCCGAGGAGATGCGCGAAGTGGCGAACACCGTGCGCGAGGCGGGCTTCGAGCCGTGGATGGCGGCGGCCGCCGCCGAGAAGCAGGACTGGGTCGCCGCGCTCGCGCGCGCCGGGCTCTTCCGCGATCTTGCCGCCGAGCCGGATTGGCGCGAGTACGCGGACCGCATGATCGCGGGCGAGCCCGCGCGCGGCAAGAAGTCGGCCTGAGACGCCGCGCATGAAGCCACGCGCGCGCCTGCGGTCCGACATCGCCTGGAGCACGCCCGAGCGGATCGGCGTCTTCGGCTACGACCTGGTCCGCGACCTCATGGGCCGGGTGAGCCTCGGCGACATGGGGTTCCTGGAAGTGACCGGTCGCCTGCCGAACGCGCGCGAGTCGCGGATGTTCAACGCGATGCTCGTGACGCTGGTGGAGCACGGCATCGTGCCGTCGACGCTCGCGACGCGCCTCACCTACACCGGCGCGCCCGAAGCACTGCAGGCGGCGGTCGCGGCCGGGCTGCTGGGGCTGGGCAGCGTCTTCGTGGGCTCCACGGAGGGCGCCGCGCGGATGCTCGGGGCGGCGCTTCCCGATCCGAAGGCGAAGGTGTCGCTGCCCGAGCTCGCCGCGCGGATCGTCGCCGACCATCGCGCGGCCGGGCGCATCATCCCCGGGCTCGGCCATCCGATCCACAAGCCGATCGACCCGCGCACGCCGCGGCTGTTCGCGGTCGCGCGCGCGACGGGCTTCAGCGGCCGGTACGTCGAGCTCATGCGCCTCGTCGCGCGCCGAGCGGAGAAGGCCTATGGCCGGCCGCTGCCGATCAACGCCACCGGGGCGATCGGCTCGATCTGCTGCGAGATGGGGCTGCCGTGGCAGGTATGTCGCGGCCTCGGGGTCATGGCGCGCGCCGTCGGGCTCGTGGGGCACATCCTCGAGGAGAACCGGCGACCGATCGCGCAGGAGGTCTGGCATCGGGTGGAGCACGAAGCCACCGCCCATGCGCGCGGCCGGCTGCGCCGCAAGCGGCGATGACCGAGCTCGCCCGGCCGATCGACGTCATCACGAGCTACCCCTCGCATCGCGGCTCGCTGCGCTCGCTGCTCGCGAGCCGCGCGAGCGCCGTGCCCAAGCGCGAGTTCCTGCTGTTCGAGGGGCGCTCGATCACGTACGCGGACATGGAGCGGCAGGTCGACCGCGCGGCGTCGATGTACGCGGCGCGGGGGGTGCAGCCCGGCGATCGCGTCGGCGTGATGTCGCAGAATCATCCGTCGACGGTGATCACCTGGCTCGCGCTCGCGCGGCTCGGCGCGATCATGACGCCGGTGAACCCGGACTACGGCGTCGAGGAAGCGCGCTACGTCCTCGCGCACGCCCAGGTGAGCGGCATGCTGAGCTCGCCGGCCGCATTGGCGACGGTGAATGCCGCGATCGCAGACATCTCCCCGGCGCCGTGGCGCATGCTCAACGAGGCAGGCGACGCTGGGCTGCCGGTCTTCGCCGACGAGCTCGCGCGCGCGGCGACCGAGCCGCCGCCCGAGGCGGGAACGCCGGACTCGACGTGCGTCTTCATCTACACCTCCGGGACGACCGGATTTCCCAAGGGCGTGATGCATACCCAGCGGAACGTCGTGCTGGCGGGCGAGGGATTCGTCGAGCGCATGTACCTCCAGCCGACCGACCGGCTGCTGTGCATCCTGCCGATGTTCCACATCAACGCGCTCTTCTACTCGCTCGCCGGCGCGCTCGCCGCCGGCGCGACGCTCATCATCGTGCCGAAGTTCTCGGCCTCGAGCTTCTGGAAGACCGCCGCCGAGTGCGGCGCGACCGAAGTGAACACCATCGCGGCGGTGTCGACCATCCTCATGAGCCGGCCGCGCAGCGAGTTCGTGCCCGGGCACCGGCTGCAGAAGATCTACGGCGCGCCGTTCACCGCCGAGGTCTACCGGGTGTTCCAGCAAGAGCTCGGCGTGCCGACGCTGATCGAGGGCTACGGCATGTCCGAGGTCCCGGGCGTGCTCAACAACCCGTTCCTCGGCCCGCACAAGATCGGGGCGATGGGCAAGCCGAGCCGTCACCCGGACCACGGCATGGCGTTCGCCGAGATGCGGGTCGTGGACGATGCGGGACGCGACGTGCCGGACGGCACGACGGGCGAGCTCGCCGTCCGCACGCCGATCGTGATGCAGGGCTATTACCGCGATCCCGAGCAGACGACCGCGGCGTTCCGGGAGGGCTGGTTCCTCACCGGCGATCTCGGCTATCGCGACGCCGAGGGCTACTTCTGGTTCGTCGCGCGGAAGAAGGACATCATCCGCAAGCGCGGCGAGAACATCTCCGGCGCCGAGCTCGACCGGGTGATCGGCGGCCATCCGGGGGTCCTGGAAGCGGCCGCGATCCCGGTGCCCTCCGAGCTCGGCGAGGACGAGATCCTCGTCGCGGTCGTCGCGCGGCCGGGCGCGAGCCCGACCGCCGAAGAGATCGCGGCGTGGTGCCGCGAGCGGCTCGCGCCGATCAAGGTGCCCCGCTACGTCGCCTTCGTCGAGACGCTGCCGAAGACGCCGACGCACCGCGTCGAGAAGTACAAGCTCCGGACCGATCCGACGCTGCGCGGGCGCGCCGTCGACCTCGGCCGGTAGCACTCGAACCCGAACGGAGTCGCCGCCATGGAATTCGCGTATTCGGACAAGGTGAAGGCGCTGCAGGAGAAGCTGAACCGCTTCATGGACGAGCACATCTACCCGAACGAGCGGCGGTTCTACGAGGAGGTGGAGGAGAACACGCGGCGCGGCCAGCGCTGGACGCCGACCCGGCTGATCGAGGACCTGAAGCCCAAGGCCAAGGCGCAGGGGCTCTGGAACCTGTGGTGGCCCAAGGCGCACGGCGGCGAGCTCGCGAACGTCGAGTACGCGCCGCTCTGCGAGATCATGGGGCGGGTGTTCTGGGCGCCGGAGGTGTTCAACTGCTCGGCCCCCGACACCGGCAACATGGAGACCCTGATCCTCTACGGCAACGCGGCGCAGAAGAAGCAATGGCTCGAGCCGCTCGCCGACGGGAAGATCCGCTCCTGCTTCGCGATGACCGAGCCGGACGTCGCCTCGTCGGACGCGACCAACATCCAGTCGCGGATCGTGCGCGACGGCGACCATTACGTCGTCAACGGCCGCAAGTGGTGGGCGTCCGGGGCAATGGATCCGCGCTGCCAGCTGTTCATCTTCATGGGCAAGACCGACCCCGACGGGCCGCGCCACCAGCAGCAATCGATGGTGCTGATCTCGCGCGACCTGCCCGGCGTGAAGGTGCTGCGGCCGCTGACGATCTTCGGCGCGGACGACGCGCCGCACGGGCACGCCGAGGTGGCGTTCGAGAACGTGCGCGTGCCGGTCGCGAACCTCCTGCTCGGCGAGGGCCGCGGCTTCGAGATCGCGCAAGGGCGGCTCGGGCCGGGGCGGATCCATCACTGCATGCGGGCGATCGGCGCGGCCGAGCGCGCGCTCGAGCTGATGTGCCGGCGCACCCTCGCGCGGGTGACCTTCGGCAAGCCGGTCGCCGAGCGGACCGTGACCCAGGAGCGCATCGCGGAGGCGCGGATCATGATCGAGTCCGCGCGCCTGCTCACGCTGAAGGCGGCGCACATGATGGACACCGTCGGCAACAAGGTCGCGCGCGCCGAGATCGCGATGATCAAGGTCTACGTGCCGAACATCGCGCAGCAGGTCATGGACTGGGCGATCCAGGCCCACGGCGGCGGCGGCGTGAGCGACGACTTCCCGGTGGCGTGGATGTACGCGTGGAACCGCGTCCTGCGGCTCGTCGACGGGCCGGACGAGGTGCACCGCAACGCGCTCGCGAAGCTCGAGCTTTCGAAGTACATCCCGGCGAAGCGCCCGGGCTAGCCTGTCCTCCTGTCAAGGGGGCCGAGCTTTAGCGAGGCGGCGGGACTGCCCCCCTGTCAAGGGGGGTGCCGAGCGTCAGCGAGGCGGGGGGTTTCCCGCCGGATCAACGCCCGCAACAAGAACCGGCTCGGATGCGCCGCCTCCATGACGGCTCGGGGCAGCGGCGCCGGCTCGTCTTCCAGAGCTGCGGCGAGCATCTCGCCGGCGAGCGGGGCGGTGACGAGACCGCGCGACCCGTGGGCCGTGTTCACGTGCAGGCCCGCAAGCCAGGGCGACGGCGCGTCGACCTCGAGCGTCGCGTCGCGGGCGAGCGGCGCGTAGGCGCTCGCGAACGCCGTTGCGTCGACGAGCGGCCCGACGATCGGCAGATAGTCCGGCGCCGACCAACGCAGCGCCGCACGGCCCGGAAGCTGCGCCGGCTCGAGCCGATCGCCGCCGACCGCGGCGTATAGAGCGGGCGCCAGTCGCGCCAGCTTGTCGAGGTTCTCGCGATGCTCGGCGGCGGTGAGCGCGGTCGATGCATCGCGAAACCGATGGGTCGCTCCGATGCTGTGCTGCCCGTGATACGCCGGCGCGACGTAGCCGTCGCCGCAAAGCACGGTTTGAAGCGCGCGGCTGGCGGGCGTGGCCGGAACGAGGCTCAGCTGCCCGCGGATCGAGCGCATCGGCAGGTGGCGCGCCTGCGTGAACGCGGTGGAGCCGCCCGCGCCCGCGAGCACCACGATCGGCGCGGTCGCAATGGCCCCGCCGACGTCGGAGACGACCCAGCCGTCGGCCGCGGGCCGGAGCTGGACCGCCTCCCGACCGAGGACGAGGCGGACCCCCGGATGGGTCGCGAGGGCGCGACACAGCGCCGGCGGATGCACCCAGCCCGCAGCCGGGAAGAGGAGGCCGCCCGCGGGCAGGTCGATCCCGGCGCGCGCCGAGGCCTCGGCGCGATCGAGCCGGGATAGTAGGGTGGCGGGCCACCCGAGCGCGGCGAGTCGCGCGTGCCGGCGCGCTTCCTCGTCGTCATGCGCGATCTGAAGCACGCCGCACCGGTCGAAGTCGGCGGCCGGGTCGAGCGCGAAGGTACCGAGCCGGCGGCAGGTGTACTGCAGGCCGGAGGCGACGAGCTCGCTCAAGGCCGTGCCGTGCGGCGACAGCCGGGCATACAGCACGCCCAGGGGATTTCCCGACGCCTCGGCCGCGATTGCGCTTTGCCGATCGACGAGGGTGACGCTCCAGCCCCGCGCCGCGAGGCTCGCCGCGGTCGCGGTGCCGGCGAGCCCTGCGCCGACGACGACCGCGCGACGATCCGTGGTCGCTGGCGGCCGGGCGAACCACGGCGCGCGCCATCGTGCCGGCGACGGCCCGACGAGCGTGCCACGCAGCATCTCGCGCTTGCGCCCGAATCCCGCCGTCTTCTCGACCGCGAAGCCGGCGGCCTCGAGCCCGCGCCGGACCTCGCCCGCGACGGTGTAGGTGGCGCACGTCGCGCCGGGGCGCGAGAGCCGCGCGGTCTCCGCGAGGACGCCCGGATGCCACATCTCCGGGTTCTTCGCCGGCGCGAACCCGTCCAGAAACCACGCTTCGACGGCGGCTTCGACCCGCGACAGCACCTCCCGCACGTCGCCGACGACCAGCGTGAGCAGCACGCGTCCCGCGCCGAGCACGAGCCGGTGCCACCCGGGCGCGAAATCCTGCCACTGCGCGAGCAGCGCGGCCCGATAGGCGCCGAGCTCGGGCCAGAGCCCGAGCGTGCGCGCGACGTCAGCGGCCGGCAGCGGATACCGCTCGACGCTGAGGTAGCTCAGCCGCGCCGCGGGCGGCGCGACCTCGTCCCAGAGCTGCCACGCGCACGCGAAGTTGAGGCCGGTGCCGAAGCCGGTCTCGCCGACGACGAACGCGCCGCGCGCCGCGAGCGCCGTCCAGCGGCGTCGTAGGTCGTTCCCGCCGAGAAAGACGTGCCGAGCCTCCGCGATCCCGGAGTCGCGCGAAAAGTAGACGTCGCCGAACAGGCGCGACACGGGCTGGCCCTCCTGCCAGTCGATGAGTGCGCTGTCGGGGCGGGGCGACACGATGGAATCTTCGCGGCGGCGCGTCACTCTAACGCCCGCCGCGGACCGCTGCGTTAGACTCGATCGATGACCCCAGCCGGATCGCCCGTCAATCGTGCTCGATGGCCGCGCGCGCTCGCGTGGATCGCCGCCTGGACGGCGGTCGTCGGGTCCGCCGCGGTTCTACCGCTCTGGGGAAGCATCGCCCTCGCGATCGCGGTGTTCGCGGCCCAGGTGCTCCTGCCCCATCGGGCGGCGGCCTGCGCGTCGCCCGCGCGCGTGACAAACGCCACGAGCGCCGACCGTTGATCGCTCCGCCGCGCGGTCCGGCTCGCGTCCCGCGGCGCGCGGGCGTATGATCTCGCCCCAAACGACCCCAACATCTAGGGCCCCCTGACCCAATGGCGACGAAATCTAGGGCCTACAGCGCCGACGACATCGAGATCCTGGAGGATCTGTCCCCGATCCTCCATCGCCCGGGCATGTACACCGATCCGGCGAATCCGAACCACGCGCTGGTCGAGGCGATCGACAACGCCGCCGACGAGGGCCTCGCCGGCTTCGCGAAGCGCGTGTCGGTGACCCTGTACGAGGACGGCTCGGCCGAGGTCGAGGACGACGGCCGCGGCATCCCGGTCGACGTCCATCCGCGGAAGAACGTGCCGGCGGTGCAGGTGATCTTCACCACTCTGCACTCGGGCGGGAAGTTCCGGAAGACCGACAAGGACGCCGTCTACCGCATCGCCGGCGGCCTGCACGGGGTCGGTGTCTGCGTGACGAACGCACTCGCGAAGCGGCTGGAGGTCGAGGTGACGCGCGAGGGCGAGCGCCACCGGCTCGTTTTCGCCGACAACGGGAAGGTCAAGGAGCCGCTGCGGCGGATCGCAACCGTCGGCCCGCGCGAGAGCGGGACGCGCGTGCGCTTCTGGCCCGACCCGAAATACTTCGACTCGCCCCAGATCGTCGTCGCCGACATCGCCGCGCTGCTGCGCGCGAAGGCGATGCTGCTCCCGGGCGTCAGGTTCGCGCTCGGCGTGGAGAAGAAGGGCAAGGTCCAGACCCAGACTTGGCACTTTCCCGACGGCATCAGGGGCTACTTCGCGTCCGCGATCGGCCCCCTCGGACCGGCCGCCGAGGCGTTCTACGGCGAGCGCTACGTCGACGCCCAGTCCGAGTCGGACAGCTTCGCCGAGGGCGAGGGCGCGATGTGGGCGATCGCATGGGCGGCCGACGGCGAGGTCGTCGCCGAGTCCTACGTCAACATGATTCCGACGCGCCACGGCGGCACGCACGTCGCGGGCTTGCGCGAGGCGGCCTACAGCGCCATCCGCAACTTCATCGAGATCCACGAGATGGGGCAGCGCGGGCTGAAGATCGTGCCCGAGGACGTGTGGTCGCGCGCCTGCTACGTGCTCGCCGTGAAGATGCTCGACCCGCAGTTCAAGGGACAGGTCAAGAACGAGCTGCTGTCGCGGGATGCGGTGAAGCTCGTCGCGCAGATGGTGCGGGACCCGTTCGAGCTGTGGCTGAACACGCACGTGGACGAGGGCAAGCGCATCGCCGAGCTCGTCATCCGCCAGGCGCTCGCGCGGACCAAGGCGGCGCAGAAGGTCGAGCGGCGCAAGCTCTCCGGAGTCGCGGTCCTGCCCGGCAAGCTCACCGACTGCGCGTCCGACGATCCCGAGCGCAACGAGCTCTTCATCGTCGAGGGCGATTCGGCCGGGGGATCGGCGAAGCAAGCGCGCGACAAGGAGTTCCAGGCCATCCTGCCGCTCAAGGGCAAGCCGAAGAACACCTGGCAGGACAGCGCCGACTCGCTGTACTCGAACAAGGAGATCGAGGCGATCGCGCTCGCAATCGGCGTCGACCACCACAAGCTCGAGGACGCGGTCGACCTCTCGGGCCTGCGGTACAAGCGGCTGATCATTCTCGCCGACGCCGACGTGGACGGCGCGCACATCCAGGTGCTGCTGCTCACGCTGTTCTTCCGCCACTTCCCGAAGCTGATCGAGCGCGGCCACGTGTACGTCGCGCAGCCGCCGCTCTTCCGCATCGACGTTCCCGGCCAGGGGAAGCACCGACCGGCGCGCAAGCTCTACGCGCTCGACAAGCAGGAACTCGCCGCGATCGAGGAGAAGCTCGCCGACGAGGGCGTGAAGGAGGACAGCTGGACGGTGAGCCGCTTCAAGGGCCTGGGCGAGATGAGCCCGGAGCAGCTCTGGGAGACGACGCTCAACCCGGACACCCGGCGGATGCTCCTGATGCGCATCGAGGACGGGACGCTCGAAGACGACCGCAAGACCTTCGACATGATGATGGGACGCGAGAACGCGAATCAGCGGCGGGAGTGGATGGAGGCCAACGGTAACCGGGTCGATGCCGACATCTCGTAGGCCATGGGCAATCAGAAGGATCTTTTCGACGGGCTCGATGCGGCTGGCAAGGCGGTGAAGGGGCCCAAGGACGCGAAGCCCCCGAAGCGGGCGCCGGGCGGCGCCGGCAGCGGGCTGCCGCCGCCCCTCGCACCGAACGCGGGCGAGCTCAACGAGAACCCCGCGCTCGGCGAGTACGCCCAGACGCAATACCTGCAGTACGCGATCGCCACCGTCAAGGACCGCGCGCTGCCGCGCGTCGGCGACGGCCAGAAACCGGTCCAGGCCCGCATCCTGTACGCGATGTGGGACATGGGCGGTCGGTCGGGAACGCCGCGGAAGAAATCCGCCCGCGTCGTCGGCGACGTGCTCGGCAAGCTCCATCCCCACGGCGACGCGTCGGTGTACGACGCGTTGGTGCGGCTGGCGCAGGACTTCACGATGCGCTACCCGCTGATCGACGGAGAGGGGAACTTCGGGTCCCGCGACGGCGACGATCCGGCGGCGATGCGCTACACGGAGGCGCGGCTCACCCGGTTCGCCGAGGTGCTGCTCGCCGAGCTCGAGCAGGGGACCGTCGACTTCGTGCCGAACTACGACGGCAGCAGCACCGAGCCGGCGGTGTTGCCGGCGCGCCTGCCGGTATTGCTGCTGAACGGCGCCTCGGGGATCGCGGTCGGCATGGCGACCGAGATGCCGCCGCACAACCTCACCGAGGTCGCGCAGGCGGCGATCGCGATGATCCGGGAGCCGGACCTCACGCTCGCCGGCGTGATGAAGCACGTCAAGGGCCCCGACTTCCCGGGGGGCGGCCAGATCATCACGCCGCGCGCGGAGCTGAAGGAGGCCTATCAGTCGGGCCGCGGCTCGGTCCGGGTGCGGGCGCGCTGGGCGATCGAGCGCCTCGCGCGCGGACAGTGGCAGCTCGTCGTCACCGAGCTGCCGCCCGGGGCGTCGGCGAAGCGGGTGCAGGAGGAGATCGACGGCATCACCAACCCGCAGCCGAAGGCGGGCAAGAAATCGCTCACGCCGGAGCAGACCCGCGAGAAGCAGCTCGTGCTCTCCATGCTCGAGCGGATGCGCGACGAGTCCGACCGCGCGCATCCGGTGCGGCTCGTGTTCGAGCCGCGCAGCTCGCGCATCGACGAGAGCGAGTTCGTGAACCTGCTGCTCGCCAAGACGAGCATGGAGACGAACGCTTCGATCAACCTGGTCATGGTCGGGCTCGACGGCCGTCCCGCCGGCCGGAACCTCCGCGAGATCCTCGCCGAGTGGCTGAAGTTCCGGTTCGACACCGTCACGCGGCGGACCAGGCACAAGCTGGAGCAGGTCCTCGACCGCATCCACGTCCTCGAAGGGCGGATGATCGTCCTTTTGAACGTGGACAAGGTGATCAAGATCATCCGCAATGCCGACGAGCCCAAGGCGGAGCTCATCAAGGCGTTCAAGCTCTCCGAGCGGCAGGCCGACGACATCCTCGACATCCGGCTCCGCCAGCTCGCCAAGCTCGAGCACATCAAGGTCGAGCAGGAGCTCGAGGAGAAGAAGAAGGAGCGCAAGGGCCTCGAGAAGATCCTGGGGAGCCGCAAGGCGCTCGAGGAGGTCGTCAGCGCCGAGCTCGAGGAGGATGCGAAGACCTTCGGCGACAAGCGCCGCACGCGGATCGAGGAGGCGGAGAAGGCGGAGGTCGAGACCCCGGTCATCGACGAGCCGGTGACGGTGATCTTCTCGAAGAACGGCTGGGTGCGGGCGCGGCAGGGCTGGGGCGTGGAGCCGGCGACGCTGTCGTTCAAGGAGGGCGATGCGCTCGGCGCGCTCATCCCCTGCCGGACCGTCGATCCGGTCGTGTTCCTCGACTCGAACGGCCGCGCCTACAACGTCGAGGCTTCGCAGCTGCCCTCTGCGCGCGGCGACGGCGCCCCCGCATCGTCGCTCGTCGACGTCCAGGAGGGGGGCAAGATCATCCATTGCATCGCGGGCAAGCCCGAGACGCCGGTCGTGGTCGCGGCGACGAACGGGTACGGCTTCGTGAGCAAGCTCGGCGACATGCTGTCGAACCGCAGGGCGGGCCGCGAGTTCATGAACGTCAAGGAGGGCGAGACGCCGATCGCGCCGGTCGCGTTCGAAGCGGGGGGCGGAAGCCTCCTCGTCGCGGTGTCCTCCGGCGGGAAGATGATCGCGTTCGAGCTCGACGAGGTCGGCTATCTTGCGAAGGGGCGCGGCGTGACCCTCATGGGGCTCGACCGGAACGAGCGGCTCGTCGCGGTTGTCGTCGTGCGGGAGCGGCGCGTGGAAGTCGTGGGCTTCGGTCGCGGCCGTGAGAACGTGGCCGAGATCAAGGGCGCCGACTTCGCGCGTTACTTGTCCAAGCGCGCGCTCAAGGGCCGCGTCCTGCCCGACAAGGTCAAGAAGCCGCTCGCGCTGCGGGTGCCCGCGCAGGCCGAATCTGCCGAATGACCTGTGGCATGGCGCGGGCCGCGTGCTAGACTGGCCCGTTAGCTCGCGTCGGGCGCTCGAGGCCACGCCCGCGGCGGTCCCAGTCAACGGCGGGCCTCCCCGCATTGCAGCGTGGTGAACCTGGTCAGGTCCGGAAGGAAGCAGCCACAGCTACTTACTGCAAGTGCCGGGGGTTAGGCTCGCCACCCCAACGTCAGCGTGCGACGGCGAAGCCGCTCAGTGCGCGAAGTTCCCTTCTCCCCATTTTGGGGAGAGGGGCTAGGGGGCGAGCCGGGGTTTCGAAGCACGTGCCTGCGCACGGTGAGCGGAGGGTCTCGAAGGATTCGCCTGCGCGAATCCGAGCCCGCGAACGCCCGAGGGGATGCAGCGCCTCGGGCTGGCTAGGGCACCGTGAGGCCAGTCGAGCCGGCGAACGCCCGACGCGATGCAGCGCGGCGGACCTGAGCGGCTCCGGACCGGCGTAGCCAAGTAGGACTGACTCTCTTTAGGCGCGCGCGTCAGCGCACGCACCAGGCCCGTCACCTCGGCTGATAAAATCCCCGCATGTCGTACCAGGTGCTCGCGCGCAAGTGGCGGCCGCGGACGTTCGCGACGCTCGTGGGACAGGAGCACGTCGTCCGGGCGCTCACCAACGCGCTCGAGAGCCAGCGGCTGCACCACGCCTATCTCCTCACCGGCACGCGCGGCGTCGGCAAGACGACGCTCGCGCGCATCCTCGCGAAGGCGATCAATTGCGAGACCGGCGTCACGCCGACGCCGTGCGGCGAATGCTCGGCGTGCCTGGAGATCGACGCCGGGCGGTTCGTCGATCTGCTCGAGGTCGACGCCGCGACCAACACCCGGGTCGACGAGATGCGGCAGCTCCTCGAGAACGCCGTGTATGCGCCGACGCGGGGCCGCTTCAAGGTGTACGTGATCGACGAGGTGCACATGCTGTCGACCTCGGCGTTCAACGCGATGCTGAAGACGCTCGAGGAGCCGCCGGAGCACATCAAGTTCATCCTCGCGACCACCGATCCGCAGAAGATCCCGGTCACGGTGCTGTCGCGCTGCCTCCAGTTCAACCTCAAGCAGATGCCGCCGGCGGCGATCGTCGCGCATCTCGAGCGCGTCCTGGCCGAGGAGGGCGTGCCGGCGGAAACGCCGGCGCTGCGGCTCGTGGCGCATGCCGCGCGCGGCAGCATGCGCGATGCGCTGAGCCTGATCGATCAGGCGATCGCCTACTCGAGCGGGCGGATCACCGAGGCGAGCGTCCGCGCGATGCTCGGCACCGTCGATACCGGATATCTGTTCGACCTCCTGGATGCGCTGGTGCGTCGCGACGCGCGAGCGGCGCTCGCCGTCGCCGACACGATGGAGGGGCGCAGCCTGTCGTTCGACGACGGTCTGGCCGAGCTCGCCCGGATCCTGCACCGGGTCGCGCTGGCGCAAGCCGCCCCCGAGGCGCTTCCGGAGGACGCGCCCGAGCGCGAGCGGGTCGCGCGGCTCGCGGGAACCCTTGATCCCGAGGACGTGCAGCTCTACTACCAGATCGCGCTCAACGCGCGCGAGGATCTGGCGCTCGCGCCCGACGAGTACACCGGCTTCACGATGGCGCTCATGCGGATGCATGCCTTCGCGCCGGAGGTCACCGGCAACCCGCTGCCGCTCACCCCGAGCCCCGCTCCCCCAAGGGGAGAGAGGAACGTGGAGTCGGTGAAATCGCCGACCGATCGACTCAACTGGCCCGACGTGGCCCGGGCGCTCAAGCTGACCGGCGCGGCGAAGCAGCTCGCCGAGCGCAGCGAGCTCCTCGCGTTCGACGCCAACGGCGTTGAGCTCGCCGTGCCGCCGGAGTCGCGCGCGCTCGCCGACAAGGCGTACGTCGACAAGCTCAAGGCGGCGCTCGCCGATCACCTCGGCCGCCCGGTCCGGGTCGCGGTCAGAATCGCCGCGCTGAACGGCCGGACCGCCGCCGACGTCGCGGCGAGCGAGCGCCGGGCGCGCGACGAGGAGGCGAATGCGCGGATCGGCGCGGATCCGCTCGTGCGCGAGCTGATGACCGGCTTCGACGCGACGATCGAATCGGTGAAACCCGCCGAATGAGAGGACCAGCAGCATGATGAACAAGGGACAGCTCGCCGGGCTGATGAAGCAGGCGCAGCAGATGCAGGAGACGATGCGCAAGATGCAGGAGCAGCTCGCGACGATCGAGATCGAGGGGCAGTCGGGGGCGGGGATGGTGAAAGTCGTCATGACCTGCCGCTATGACGTCAAGCGCGTCGCGATCGATCCGTCGCTCCTCGCGGACGACAAGGAGATGCTCGAGGACCTGGTCGCGGCGGCGGTCAACGACGCGGTGCGCCGCGTCGAGGCGACGGTTCAGGAGAAGATGTCGAGCGTCACCGCCGGGCTGCCGCTGCCGCCGGGGATGAAGCTCTTCTGAAAGGCGATGAAGGCCGCCTCCGCCCTCGACGAGCTGATCGACGCGCTGCGCTGCCTGCCGGGCGTCGGGCCGCGGACGGCGCAGCGGATGGCCTATCACCTCCTGCAGCACGACCACGACGGCGCGCAGCGGCTCGCTTCCGCGCTCGGACGCGCCCTCGGCCGCATCCGCCGCTGCAGCCGCTGCAACACGTTCACCGAGGAGGAGCTCTGCGGGCTCTGCGCCTCGCCCAAGCGCGACCCGCGGCTGCTGTGCGTGGTGGAGATGCCCGCCGATCTGGCGGTGATGGAGCAGACGCTCGCCTACAAGGGGCTGTACTTCGTGCTGCTCGGGCGACTCTCGCCGCTCGACGGCGTCGGGCCGAAGGACGTCGGTCTCGACAAGCTCGTCGCGCGGGCGTGCGACGGGGTGGTGAAGGAAGTGATCCTCGCCACGAACTTCACCAACGAGGGGGAGGCGACCGCGCACTACATCGGCGAGATGCTGCGCAGCCGCGGCCTGGAGATCACCCGCATCGCGCGCGGAATCCCGGTGGGCGGCGAGCTCGAGTACGTCGACGCCGGGACCCTAGCGCAGGCCTACTACGAGCGGCGGCCGGCATGAGCCCGCCGGGCCGCTCCAAGAGCGAACCCCGAGCGCGCGAGGCGCCGGTGTAGTCCAGTGAGCGCGCCGAAACCCCTCGCCGGCGTCAAGGTCCTGGAGCTGGGACAGCTGATCGCCGGTCCATTCGCGGGCAAGGTCTTCGCCGAATTCGGGGCGGAGGTCGTCAAGATCGAGCCGCCGGAGGGCGGCGACCCGCTTCGGCAGTGGCGCAAGCTCCACGACGGCACGTCGCTCTGGTGGTACGTCCAGGCGCGCAACAAGAAGTCGGTCACGGTAAACCTGCGGACGCCGGAGGGGCAGGAGATCGTGCGCCGGCTCGCCGAGCAGACCGACATCCTGATCGAGAACTTCCGCCCCGGCACGCTCGAGAAGTGGGGGCTCGGCTACGACAAGCTGGCGGCGGGAAACCCCGGACTCGTGATGCTGCGGCTCTCGGGGTTCGGGCAAAGCGGGCCGATGCGCGATCAGGCCGGGTTCGGCTCGGTGGCCGAGTCGATGGGCGGCCTGCGGTACGTCACCGGCTTTCCCGATCGGCCGCCGGTGCGTCCCAACCTTTCGATCGGCGATGCGATCGCGTCGCTCCACGGCGTCATCGGGGCGCTGATGGCGCTCCACCATCGCAACGTGAACGGCGGGAAGGGGCAGGTCGTCGACGTCGCGCTGTACGAGGCCGTGTTCAACATGATGGAGAGCACGCTGCCCGAGTACGACCTGTTCGGCGTCGTCCGCGAGCGGACCGGGAGCAATCTCACCGGCATCGTGCCGTCCAACACCTACCTCAGCCGGGACGCGGTCCACGTCGTCATCGGCGCGAACGGCGACAGCATCTTCAAGCGGCTGATGGGCCTCATCGGCCGCGCGGACATGGCGAACGATCCGGGGCTCGCGGACAACGCCGGCCGGGCGAAGCGAGCCGACGAGCTCGACCGCGTCATCGGCGAGTGGACCGCGCGCCACGACGCCGACGACATCGTGCGGATGCTGAACGAGGCGCAGGTGCCGAACGGAAAGATCTACAGCATCGCCGACATCGTGCGCGACCCGCAGTTCCTCGCCCGCGCGATGGTCCGCGAAGTCCGTCTGCCGGACGGCACGCCGCTCAAGGTGCCGGGGGTCGTTCCGAAGCTCGACGCCACCCCCGGCGACCTCGACTGGGCCGGGCCCAAGCTCGGCGAGCACACCGACGAGATTCTCGGGCGGCTCGGGTACGCTCCCGCGGACGTCGCCGGCCTGCGCGCGCGCAAGATCGTCTAGCGGGTGGTGCGCTCGCGCACACGACGTTCCCCGCTCCCGCGGGTAGCTGGAGAGGGGCGAGGGATGGGGGCCCGGGCCGCGTCGTTGACACGGCGATCACCCCGTGTGAGCATCGCGGCCGTTCCGGCCGGCGCGTTCGCTCCGGCAGCAGCGCGTAACCACTAAGGAGGAAGACCATGTTGAAGATGCATCGGACGCTGCTCGCGCTGGCGTGCCTGGCCGTAGCCGCAGGCGCGAACGCACAGACGGAAGCGCTCGAGAAGAAAGACGTCCACATCGCGGTCGGCGGCAAGGCGGCGTTCTACTATCTGCCGCTGACGGTCGCCGAGCAGCTCGGCTACTTCAAGGAAGAGGGGCTGAACGTCAAGATCAGCGACTTCGCCGGCGGCGCCCAGGCGCTGCGCGCGGTCGTCGGCGGAAGTGCCGACGTGGTCTCGGGCGCGTACGAGCACACGATCAGCATGCAGGGCAAGAAGCAGTACTTCCAGGCCTTCGTGCTGCAGGGTCGGCTGCCGCAGATCGCGCTCGGGATCGCGACCCCGAAGGCCGCCGCCTACAAGTCGCCCAAGGACCTCAAGGGGCTCAAGATCGGCGTCAGCGCGCCGGGCTCGAGCACGCACAACCTGGTGAAGCAGATCCTGACCAAGGCCGGCCTCGATCCGAGCAAGGACGTCGCGATCGTCGGGGTCGGCACCGGGGCGGGCGTCATCGCCGCGCTCAAGAGCGGGCAGATCGACGCCGTGGCGAACGTCGATCCGGTCATGACCAAGCTCGAGCAGGAGCAGGCGGTGATGATCGTGGCCGACACCCGCACCGTCAAGGGCACGAATGAGGTCTGGGGCGCGCCGCTGCCGGCGGGCTGCCTCTATGCGCCGGTCGAGTTCGTCAAGAAGCATCCGAACACGGTCCAGGCCCTGACGAATGCGATCGTGCGCGCGGACAAGTGGATCGCGAAGGCCGGCGCGACCGACGTGGCCAAAGTCGTGCCGGAGGCCTACCTGCTCGGCGACCGGGCGCTGTATCTCTTCTCCTACAGCAAGGTGAAGGAGGCCATTTCGCCGGACGGCATGATCTCCGACGCCGGCGCCAAGGCGACGCTCAAGGCGCTCGCCGCCTTCGACGCGAACATCAAGCCGGGAGAGATCAAGCTCGGCGACACCTACACGAACGAGTTCGTCAAGAAGGCGAACGCGAAGTACAAGTGACCGCGGCGTAGCCGCGGTCATCCCCGCGCGAGCGGGGATCCAATTCTAAGCGGGGATCCAGTTCGGCCGGCTCATGAGCGCCGCACTCTCGCTCGAGCAGATCACCTGTACCTTCGTCTCCCGGGAGGACCGCCGCCACCGCTACACCGCGGTGCGGGACACGACGCTCGTGGTGGGCGAGGGGGAGTTCGTATCGGTGGTCGGGCCGACGGGCTGCGGCAAGTCGACGCTGCTCAACGTCGCCGCCGGGCTTCTCGAGCCCTCCGCCGGACAGGTCCTCGTCTTCGGCGAGCCGCTGGTCGGCTTGAACCGCCGCGCCGGGTACCTCTTCCAGGCCGAGGCGCTGATGCCCTGGCGCAACGCCCTCGAGAACATCGTCGCGGGACTGGAGTTCCGCGGCGTGCCGCGGCGGCAGGCGGCGGCGCAGGGCGAGGAGTGGCTCCGGCGGGTGGGCCTCGGCGGGTTCGGCGACCGCTATCCGCACCAGCTCTCCGGCGGGATGCGCAAGCGCGTCTCGCTCGCGCAGACGCTGATCCTGAACCCCCAGATGCTGCTGATGGACGAGCCGTTCTCGGCGCTCGACGTGCAGACGCGCCAGCTCATGGAGAACGAGCTGCTCGACCTCTGGTCCGAGGACCGCAAGACGGTGGTGTTCATCACCCACGACCTCGAGGAGGCGATCTCGCTCTCCGACCGGGTCGTCGTGCTCTCCGCCGGGCCCGAGACCCGGCCCATCGGCGAGTTCGTGATCGACCTGCCGCGGCCGCGCGACGTCTCCGAGATCCGCCTCGCGCCGCGGTTCATCGACCTTCACGGACGGATCTGGCACGCCATGAAGGAGGAGGTCCTCAAGGGTTATGCCCAACAGCAGCGGCAAGGGTAGCCGGTCGGCCACGCCGACTTCGCCCCGGGCGCCGGGGGAGCGCGCCCCCCGGCGGGGTGCGGGAGCCTGGGCGGCGCTGGCCCCCAACCCCGGGAACCTGCGCGTCTATCAGGCCGTGGTGCTCGCGCTCGTGTTCCTGGTCTGGTACGTCCTGACCAGCCCGACGCTGCTGCCCCCGTTCTACTTCGACGACCCGTACAAGGCCGCGTTTTTCTTCGGCGAGCCGCACAAGGTGATGTCCCGGGTCTGGAACTGGTTCGTCTCCGGGGAGATCTACCGGCACCTCTGGGTCACGCTGATCGAGACGCTGCTCGCGTTCGCGATCGGTACAGTGTTCGGGGTGGCGATCGGCATCTGGCTTGCCCTGTCGCCCGCGGCCTCGGCGATCTTTGACCCTTATATCAAGGGGTTAAACGCGATGCCGCGGGTCATCCTGGCGCCGATCTTCTTCGTGTGGTTCGGCCTCGGCATCGCCTCCAAGGTTGCGCTCGGCGTGACGCTCGTGTTCTTCATCGTGTTCTTCAACGTCTATCAGGGCGTGCGGGAGGTGAGCCCCGTGGTGCTCGCGAACGCACGGATGCTGGGCGCGACGCCGCGGCAGCTGCTGCGCTACGTGTACCTGCCGAGCGCGATGAGCTGGGTCTTCGCGAGCCTCCACAACTCGGTCGGGCTCGCTTTCGTGGGGGCGGTCGTCGGGGAGTACCTGGGCTCGGCGGAGGGCGTCGGCTACCTGATCCACCAGGCCGAGGGCGTGTTCGACATCAACACGGTCTTCGCCGGAATCCTGCTGCTGACGGCCTTCGCTTTGATCCTGGACTGGCTGGTCGGGCGGATCGAAAAGCGCCTAATGGTGTGGCAGCCGCGCAGCGGGGAGACCGAGCGGATCTAGAGCGGCGCTTCGGCAGCGCTCGAGCGGCGTTCTGTTTGACACTTTCCGCAGGCGGGGCTTACAATTCCAAGTCTCACCGGGCGCGGGGTGGAGCAGTCCGGTAGCTCGTCGGGCTCATAACCCGAAGGTCATAGGTTCAAATCCTATCCCCGCAACCACGCTCTTTAACAATCCAGACAGCCGATAGGTGTGGGCGCTGGTGGTTCGAGTGCCACGGTGCCGCGCGAGCGATCGCGGCGGTGCCGGCTCGAGACTCAACCCGCGCTCACGCCAAGAGTCAACGAACGCCCCGGCGGTCACAACGCCGCCGGAGCGTCGCGTCAGACTTTGAGTGAGCGCATCCGGCACGGACGGGCCTCGCGGCCCGCGCCGGCGCCGGTGATCGCAATCGCGATCCAAACAGGATTCAACTGAAGAGTTTGATCCTGGCTCAGATTGAACGCTGGCGGCATGCCTTACACATGCAAGTCGAACGTGAAAGGGGGGCAACCCCCGAGTAGAGTGGCGGACGGGTGAGTAATACATCGGAACGTACCCAGTAGTGGGGGACAACGCCGAGAAATCGGCGCTAATACCGCATACGACCTACGGGTGAAAGCGGGGGACCGCAAGGCCTCGCGCTATTGGAGCGGCCGATGTCCGATTAGCTTGTTGGCGGGGTAACGGCCCACCAAGGCGACGATCGGTAGCTGGTCTGAGAGGATGATCAGCCACACTGGGACTGAGACACGGCCCAGACTCCTACGGGAGGCAGCAGTGGGGAATTTTGGACAATGGGG
>Ga0187892_10002203_pt1 | contig 40538 bp, 32 predicted proteins | sample MA1701073metaG_FD_139345 | JGI IMG/M metagenome (GOLD analysis project Ga0187892, IMG submission 139345) | Bio-ooze microbial communities from a basaltic lava cave in the Kipuka Kanohina Cave System on the Island of Hawaii, USA - MA170107-3 metaG ... | reverse complement strand
CTGACTTTGTTCGAAAGAAGGCTGATTTTACAGGTGCTTTCAGAGATTCAGCCTCTACCTGCTGAGTGCCCTATGAGCAACCAACTGAACTTATTCCACTTATAGTTGGACACTAGTGATAGCAAATAGTCCTTGCCGCTACATCGGAACATCACTTGTCGTTTAGTGCTTCGACCCCAGGCAGTTTCGTACCTCCCAAAAACTCCAAGGAAGCGCCGCCGCCGGTCGAGATGTGACTGACCTTGTCCTCAACGCCTGCCTTGGTAACAGCAGCGATGGAGTCTCCACCACCGATGATGGAGGTTGCAGAACTCTCAGCTACCGCATGCGCAATGGCCATTGTTCCCTGAGCAAACTTTTCCATTTCAAAAACTCCGAGAGGACCGTTCCAAAGGATGGTCTTGGCGGTCGCAATCTGCGCTTTGAACCGAGACACGGTATCCGGGCCAACATCCAACCCCATCCATTCCATGGGAGTCTCTTGAATTGACGTGACTTTTGAGTCTGCCGCTGCATCAAACTGGCTCGCCACCACGTGGTCCACTGGCAGCAACAGCTTCACCTTACGCTCTTGGGCCTTCTTGAGCAGCGATTCGGCCAAGGGCACTTTGTCGGTTTCAACCAGCGACTTGCCAACCTCATATTCCTCGGCAACCAAGAATGTATAAGCCATGCCACCCCCGATCAGGAGTGCATCGACCACATTCAGGAGGTTGTCAATCACTTCAATCTTGTCCGAGACCTTGGCCCCACCGATGATCGCCACATACGGGCGCTCCGGATTCGAGATGGCCTTGCCAAGGTAAGACAATTCTTTCTCCATCAGCAAGCCAGCGCCAGCCTTGCCCACAAAGGGAATCATGCCCACCGTCGAGGCGTGAGCGCGATGCGCTGTGCCAAACGCATCATTGACGTAAACTTCGCAGAGGGCGGCCAGTTGCTTGGAAAACTCAGCGTCGTTTGCTTCCTCTTCAGCATGAAAGCGCAGGTTTTCGAGCAGCAGAACGTCGCCCTCGTTCAGCGCTTTGGATTGATTCAACACTTCGTGGCCCACACAGTCAGAAGCCATCTTTACCTTCTTTCCGAGAAGGCTACTGAGCGCCGTTGCGACCGGCCTCAGACTCATCTTGGCGTTCGGTTTTCCTTTGGGACGACCCAGGTGCGAGGCGAGAAGGACTCTCGCTCCCTTGGAAAGAGCGTACTGAATAGTCGGAAGGCTTGCCCTGATGCGGGCATCATTCGTGATCTTGCCTTCTTCGTCGAGTGGAACGTTGAAGTCGACGCGAATGAACACACGCTTTGACTTCAGATCCAGGTCCGTGATCGAAAGTTTGGGCATAGGCACTCCTGAATCTTTCGTATAGGCTCCCCTCGCCCTCGTTGGGGCGCAGGGAACCGAACTTCATGACCTTTTTCGAGGCGCGAAGACTATCGCCACATACTCTGCAATCATCACTGCGCCCGCATCACAAACGGGATCAGATCCCGAACCCGGCAACTGTAGCCCCACTCATTGTCGTACCAACTCAAGATCTTTACCATCCGATCGCCGATCATTCGCGTGAACGGCCCGTCTACGATGGAGGAATGAGGATCGCCTTTGAAGTCAATCGAAACCAGAGGCTCGCTGGAAACCTTCAAGATCCCCTTCATCGGTCCTTCAGCAGCTTCCATCATGGCGGCATTGACCGCTTCTGCATTAGCGGGCTTTTCAAGAGTCGCGACGAAGTCGACGATCGAAACGTTCGGCGTCGGAACCCGGATGGCGATCCCGTCCAGCTTTCCCTTCAGTTCAGGCAAGACCAGCGCCACCGCTTTGGCCGCGCCGGTAGTCGTAGGAATCATCGAGACGGCGGCGGCCCGCGCGCGTCGCAAATCCGAATGCGGCAGATCGAGAATCCGCTGGTCGTTCGTATATGAGTGCACCGTTGTCATCGACCCACTCATGATGCCGAATCGCTGGTGCAGGACTTTGGCAACAGGCGCGAGACAATTGGTGGTGCAGGAAGCATTCGAGATCACATGGTGCCGCGATGGATCATACTTATCCTCATTCACACCCATCACCAGCGTCAGGTCTTCATTCTTGGCAGGAGCCGAGATGATGGTCTTTCGAACGGTGCCCTGCAGATGCTTCTGTGCATCCTCCTTCTTGGTAAACAAGCCTGTGGACTCGATCACAACCTGGACGCCCAGACTGCTCCAATCAATCCGAGCTGGGTCACGTTCCTTGAAAACTTTGATCGGTCTTCCATTGATAGCCAGAAAATCTTCAGCTGCTGCAATCGTTGCCTCCGAAGTGCCCAGCACGGAGTCGTATTTCAGCAAATGTCCCAGCGTCTTGGGATCCGTTACATCGTTGACTGCCACGAACTCGATCCTTTGATCTCCGAGTGCGGCCCTCAGCACGTTCCTTCCGATCCGTCCAAAGCCATTTATCCCAACCCGAATAGGCACGCCATTGCTCCTCTAAAAATCCCCTCCGTCGGAGGGGTGGCGCGCAGCGACAGCGGTCGCGCAGCGCCGGGGTGGGTTGGTTCGGTGTCCAAGAACCCCCTGAAGTCCCCCCTTGTCCAAGGGGGGACAGACACTATTTTCATTTGAACCTGGCGCCGCAACGCGGCATGAAAAACTCCTCTTCAAATCTTCCGCACCCAGCGCGAGTCACCGGATTGCGTGTCCCTGACGGCGCTTTCCGACTGCGCAAGACCGGCCAATATATCGGCTTCGTCAAAGTCTTGTCAACGTTTTAGCTTGGTGCGGGAACCCGCCCGGCGCTATAATCCTCCGGCGCAAACCCAGAATGGGAGCGGCTTTCAGGGCTCTATGCCCAAGGCGCCGGAACCGCATGCACCTCCTCTACAGTCTGGTTTTCACCTTGGGCTTCATTGCAGCTCTGCCCTATTTTCTCTTTCAAGCGCTCCTGCATCGGAAATACTTCGCCAGTTTCTGGCAGCGGTTTGGCATCCTGCCGGAAGCGTTTTCCTCAAGACCGAAAGGGGGCATTTGGATTCATGCGGTGTCGGTGGGGGAAGTCATGGCAATGCTGCCACTCATTCAAGCCGTGCAAGCCCGCTGGCCTGGGCGACAGTTGTTCGTTTCAACAGTGACCCTCACGGGTCAAACACTGGCTCGCAAAAAGCTCGCAAGTGACATGGGAGTATTCTATTTTCCCCTCGACTGGCGATTCGCAGTCCGAAAGAGCCTCGCCACGATACAACCCTCCCTGGTTCTGATTGCCGAAACAGAAATCTGGCCCAACTTTCTCCAGGAGTGCGGCGAGCGCTCAATCCCAGTGCTGCTCGTCAACGGCCGAATTTCAGACCGGTCCGTGAGTCGTTACCGCACAATCAAGCCGTTCATGCGTCGCGTCTTGAAGAACATTTCCTTCTGTTGCATGCAGACTGAACTCGATCGCGATCGATTGCTTAGCCTCGGTGTGGAGCCAGGCAGAGCGGAAGTTGCCGGCAATCTGAAGTACGAGATCGGTGCACCAGGGGCGATCGAAGACAAGATCCAGACCTACCGCCAGTTGCTGGGATTGTCGCCCAAGCGATTTGTCGTTGTCGCAGGCAGTACGATGAAAGACGAGGAATCGTTGGTGCTAGAGGCTTTTGAGACCCTGCGAAACGCCTGTTCGGGAGCCGTTCTGGTCCTTGCGCCCCGCCATCCGGAGCGGTTTCGAGAAGTCGAGAAGCTGCTCGCTGATCGCTCGATTGCCTACGTCAAACGTTCCGATATGAACATGGGAAGCAATGGTTCCGGCGAAGCGCGACAGGTTGTGCTGCTTGACTCCATGGGCGAATTGCCGACCCTTTATGCTCTTGCCTCGGTCGTGTTCATCGGGGGCAGCCTCGTCCCTACGGGCGGACACAACATTCTTGAGCCGGCGCTGTTTCGGAAGCCGATTCTCTTCGGGCCGAGCATGAGCAATTTTCGCGAAATGTCAAAGGACTTCCTGCAGCAGCAGGCTGCGGTTCAAGTGAGAGATTCGGCGGAACTGGGCAGGGAGTTGGTCAGAATGTCTCGCAATGCCGAGTCTCGCCAGGAGGTGGGTGAGCGCGGCCACGCCGTTCTGATGGCCAATCGTGGAGCCGCGCAGAGGATTGTGAGCAGAATAGAGTCAGTCGAAGTGCGAAGCGTGAAGTTCGACGTGCAGAAGTCGAAGGCCTAGGTTGGAACTGGCTAATAGGGATTCGCCATTCGCACTTCGTACTTCAAGCTTTGACATTCGCACTTCGACATTCGCATTTTGCAAATGAATCTGTTTTGTCCCATTGCCGCATTGTACGGAGCTGCGGTTCGGCTTCGCAGCTGGTGTTACGCCACTGGTGTGTTGCGGGCTGCCCGACTGCAGGCTCCGGTGATTAGCGTTGGCAACCTGACCATGGGTGGAACGGGCAAGACGCCAACGACGATTGCGCTGGGAAAGCGGTTACTCGATTCGGGGCATCGAGTGGCGGTTCTTTTGAGGGGATACAAGGGGAACCACCGAGGCGGACCGTTCTTGGTTTCTGATGGCCAGCGCATCCACGCGACGGCAAATGAAGCTGGCGATGAGGCTGTAGTCATTGCCAGACACCTACCACGCGCTTTGGTTGCCGTGGCTAAAAGGCGGTTGGAGGCAGGGGTTTGGCTGGAACAGCGTTTCGGGGTGGATATTCATCTCTTGGATGATGGATTTCAACATATGCAGTTGCACCGTGACCTGAATCTGCTTGTGGTCGACGTGACGAATCCATTCGGTGGCGGCCTGCCACCCCAGGGACGCTTGCGGGAGCCGTTGGATGCCATTCGCCGAGCGGACGCCGTTGTTCTTTCCCGATGCGAAGCGGGCCAAAACTACGATGAACTGATCGAGAAGATTCAGCGCTACAAGCATGGCATCCCATGCTTGCTGGCACGTCAAAAGCTGGTCAGCTTGCACAAACTTGGAGAGGAGACCGAGATGCCGCTGGCATCGCTGGATGGGGTGTGTGTCGGCGCCTTCGCTGGGATTGGCAATCCAGCCCAGTTCCTGACGACGCTGGGGCAGGCTGGCATTCGAGTCGGGCAGTCTTTCTTTTTTCCCGATCATCACAACTATTGTGCGCAGGACTACCAGCGCCTGGGGCGTGAGTGCGAGAAGCTGGATCTGGCTGCCTTGATCACAACTGAAAAGGACGCCGAGAAGCTTTCCGCTACGGAGCTTCGGCCACGAGAGGTGTTCGTTGCCAAACTGGCCTTTGAGTTTAATGATGAACCGCGGCTGTCCCAATTGTTGTCCGGTGTCGTGGGAGTTACGGCGCGATGAAGCCATTGGATCCTGGAAGCGTGCGCACGCTGCTGATTCGGGGAACCAACTGGGTTGGCGATTCCATCCTTTCTCTTCCGGCGTTGAAGCGGGCGCGGCTTGAGTTCTCCCACGCGCGGATTACGCTGCTGGTGCTTCCCTGGGTTGCTGGTATCTACGAAGGCTGCACAGCCGTGGACGACATCTGGCTCTATGAGCGGCAGGGACTTCACCACAGATTGTCCGGGAAGCTGCGCCTGATCCGTGAACTACGCGAGCGACGCTTCGATGCTGCTCTGCTGTTTCAGAACGCTTTCGAAGCGGCAGTGCTAACCCGTCTGGCTGGCATTCCTGTGCGCGCGGGGTACGATCGCGATGGCCGTGGATTGCTTCTTACTCACAAGGTCGCGATTGATCCGCGGGTTTCAAAGCTCCACCAATCTTATTACTACCTGGATCTCTTGGAGCAGCTTCTGGGTCGTGCCCGCACCGCGCAGGGATTTGAACCCAAACGCCCGTCGGAGTTTGCCGTCGAGGCGATGCCAGACATCACTTTGGCTGTGAGCCCCGAGCGGAAGCAGGCGGCCCGAAACCGCCTGCAGTCACAGGGAGTGGATTTCAATCGTACGGTGGTCGGTGTCAATCCGGGTGCCTTCTACGGATCGGCCAAGCGATGGTTGTGCGGACGCTACGCCACGGTATTGGACCGGTTGATAGACGAACGGCAGGCGTCGGTCGTGATCTTCGGTTCTCCGAGCGAAGTTGCCATCGCTGAAGCCATTCAATCTGGGATGCGCAGTCGTCCAGTGATTCTTTCAGGCCGGACGGAGTTGAGCGATTTGATCGCTATGATCGCCTGCTGCGACCTGTTTCTCACCAATGATTCCGGACCGATGCATCTCGCCGCGGCGCTGCGTGTCCCCACGCTGGCGATTTTTGGCTCGACCGATGAAGTTGCCACCGGACCGATGAGTCCAGTAGCCGTGGTGGCGAACAAAAGAGTTGAGTGCAGTCCGTGCCTTTTGCGAGAATGCCCGATTGATCATCGTTGCATGACCTCTGTTACAGCCGAGGAAGTGGCCCAGCGGGCGTTTCAGATGATCGACGCAAGCATCATTTGGGAAGGATCGAGGATAGAAGATAGAGGATAGCGAAATCTGTTGATCGTTGATCTTCTATCCTCAATCCTCAATTCTCAATCCTCGATTCTCAATCCTCTCTTTCGTTGCTTTTCGTGTCCTGGCGGTTAGAGCTTCCTATCTCATGTCCCAAAACATCGGCGTCTTCATCGACCGGGATGGAACGATCAGCGAGGAGGTTGGCTACGTCAACCATCTCTCGCGCTACCGGGTTTATCCATGGACTGCTCAGGCCATTCGCAACTTGAATGAAGCCGGCCTTAAGGTGATTGTCGTGACGAACCAGGCAGGAGTGGCGCGCGGCTACTTCAAGGAAGAACTCGTGAAGCAGGTGCATGAGAAACTGGTGACGGAGATGACGCTAGCGGGAGCCGGCTTCGATGCGATCTACTACTGCCCGCACCATCCATCGGTTGGCGAAGCTCCGTACCGGCAGACTTGTAGCTGTCGCAAGCCGAAGACGGGGATGCTGGAACGGGCCGCCGCAGAGTTTGGGATCGACGTGTCGCAGTCCTTCGTCATTGGTGACCGCTACGGCGATATTGAACTAGCCCACAACGCAAGAGCTCGATCCATTTTTGTCTTGTCTGGATACGGTCTTGGTGAGTATGAGTATCAACGCCAAAACTGGAAAAGGCAGCCGGACTGGGTCGCGAAAGACCTGCTCGAAGCGTCGTTGGTGGTGCTTAAGGCGATCAAGCAATAATCGCCACGGCACCTTTGGCATTTCCTCGTCGTGCTCGTGCTCATTGTCGTTCAGAAAAGTGGGAGGCGCTGTCCCAACGGCGACCGGAGGTTCATCCCCAGTACATCGCCGCGCGGAGCGCGCCTTCCACTTTTCATGGGTCGTGGCACCGTTCAGCGGCATCAATAAAGCGAGGCTATCCATTCTCTCACCTTAGGGAGTACGGAAGGGACGGCGACTAAGTCTGTCGATGAGAAAACATTTCGTTGATTCTGAGTAATTTGCCCGATGACCCATAACCAAGTCCCAAAAGTACGATACCTGGAAATCATCGGGCAGTTTCGCAGCTGCCCGATCGCCGTGTATGGCGACCTGGTCGCCGACGAGTTTGTTTATGGTGAGATTTCTCGCGTTTCCCGCGAGGCTCCCGTGCTCATTCTCAACTATCGAGAATCATCCGTCGTTCCTGGGGGAGCAGCCAATGCCATCAATAACCTTCACGCCTTGGGTGCCCGGCCCGTCCCATTGGGAATTCTGGGAAACGATGATGCAGGCAAGGCTCTACGGCGGCAGTTCAGCCGATTGAAGATCTCCCTGTCGAACGTTCGTACTGTGAAGGGCTACATGACGCCAACCAAGAGCCGTTACTCGGCGGGTTCGGCTCATTCTGCACGCCAGCAGGTTCTCCGCATCGATCGCGGCTGCGCATTTCTTCACTCCGCAGACAGCGCCAAAACCACCCGCAATGAACTGGTGGCTCTGGTGAAAAAGTGCAAGGGAGTGTTGATTTCTGACTACGGCTTCGGCTTTGTGAGCCCAGAAATGGTCGCGCGAGCGATTCCAAGGAAGAACGCGCTGCCGGTTACCGTGGACTCGCGTTTCAGTCTGCTCCGGCATCAGGGTGTCACTGCCTGCACACCCAACGAGTCGGAGGTTGAACAATCTCTAGGCATCAAGATCGGCAGTGACACGCGCAAACTCGAAGAGGCGGGTGCCACACTGCTGAAGCTGCTACAAGTGGAAGCAGTGCTGATTACAAGGGGACGCGATGGGATGGCGTTGTTTGTGAAAGGGGACAAACCTGTCCACATACCGATCTTCGGCACCGACGAGATTGCCGACGTCACTGGCGCAGGGGACACGGTAATCGCCGTGTTCACATTGGCTTTGGCGGTTGGCGCGAGTTTTGTGGAAGCAGCCCGATTGTCCAACTATGCAGGCGGCATTGTCGTCATGAAACGGGGAACGGCGACCCTCTCTGCCGAAGAACTGCGGCAAGCGGTGATGCAGGACTAATTCTCCCTTGGCAAAGGGAGCAACGCCGGAGGCGTGGGGGTTGTCTTTCGAGGTCGGAGGTTATGGGGTGAGGCTTTCCCCAACTTGCAGGACAACCCCTGGCGGTTTAGCGACAGCTGTCGGTGAGCGACCGGTGTCACTGAACCGCTGCCCCCTTTGACCAAGGGGGAATTTTTCTTGCAACCCCCAAGGCCTGCGTGCTTTGTCCCCTGGCAAGGGGGACTTTGAAACTGACATGACCGCTCCTAGTAAGCTACTCCCGCTCGAATCACTTGAACCGGTCATTGCGGCTCTGAAAGCTTCAGGCAAGATGGTGGTCTTTGCCAACGGCTGTTTCGACTTGTTGCACGTGGGTCATATTCGTTATCTGCAGAGTGCGCGACAGCTTGGCGATCTCTTGATTGTGGGTTTGAACAGCGATGAGTCGGTACGTCGGCTAAAGGGGCCGCAACGTCCGCTGATGCCAGAAGACGAGAGGGCCGAGATTCTGGCCGCTCTCGCATGCGTGGACTTCATTGTGATTTTCCAGGAATCCACAGTGGAGAGACTGCTGAAGGTTCTGAAACCGGACATCCAGTGCAAAGGCACCGACTACACCGAGGAAACAGTTCCCGAACGCGAGGTTGTCCGCTCCTACGGCGGCCGAGTGGCGATTGCCGGTGATCCAAAGGATCACTCGACGCGTGACCTGATTCAGGACATCTTGAACAAGAGTTCTGGTGCGCGGCCGCTCAACTCGTGAGATCTATGGAAACTCCACGCCGGATTTTGATGATCAAACTTGGATCGATCGGCGATGTGGTGCATACCGTGGCCACTTTGGCGGATTTGAAGCGGTCGTTCCCGGAAGCAGAAATCGACTGGCTGGTTGAATCTAAAGCGCGTGTGATTCTGGATGGCAACCCTTGGCTTCACAAGGTTGTTGAGATCGACACCCACAAGTGGCGTCGTTCCTGGTCATTCGCGACTCTCGGTGAGATGCGCCGCGTCGTAAGCAACCTGAGAGGCCGTCGCTATGATGTCGCTCTCGATTTCCAAGGACTGTGGAAATCAGCAGTGCTTGGCAAGGTTTCCGGCGCGCGTACGCTGATAGGGTTTGACCGGACAGCCCTCAAGGAACCTGGCTGCCGGATGTTTTACGATCAAACAATCAAACCGGGTCCAGACGTTCGCCATGTGATAGACATTTACAAGGAGCTGCTGCGCAGCCTTGGAGTCACTCCCGGTCCCCACCGTTTCCACCTGTCTGTTCCCAGCGAAGACCACCGGTACATCACAGAGCAGCTGTCCTCACGCCAGATCGATGACTTCATCATCTTGAATGCCGGGGGTGGCTGGGACACAAAAAACTGGGCCGCTGAAAATTACGGACTGCTGCATGACAAGCTTTTTCAGGAAACCGGGTTGCCCAGCGTTTTGACTTGGGGACCCGGTGAAGAACCGCTGGTCGAAAGGGTGTTAAGCGCCTGTGCGGGAACGCCTCCCGTCACCTTCCCAGCCTCGCTGCATCAGCTCGTCGCTCTGCTCAGACGAGCCAAGCTCTTTGTAGGGGGCGACACAGGACCGCTGCATATGGCTGCGGCTTGCGGAACGCCAATCGTCGGCGTATTTGGCCCCACCGATCCTCTGCGAAACGGGCCATTCTCTTCCGAGGATATTGTGGTCTCGCATCAGGTTCCTTGTGGACCCTGCTACAAGCGAACCTGTCCTGTCTACCACAAGGAATGTCTACGGCTGGTCCAGGTGGATGAAGTGTTCCAGGCGGTACTACGTCGGTTAAATTTCACAGGAGAGAAGGTCGCGCATCGCCTCACCGCAACGCCGAAGCAAGTCGAATGAAGGGGCAGAATATCGCGCAGAGGGCGACGACGGTCTGTCCTCCTTTGCGGTGGGCACCAAGCAATATGGTTATGGCAGAGCGAACACGAAGATCGAAAATCCCGCCGCTGTGGCAACATGCTGGCGTCCATCCACTGAAAACGAGATGGGGTTGCAGCGTATGGCGCCGCCAGTTTGAAAGTCCCACAGGGGCTTTCCGGTTTCGGCGTCGAGTGCGAAGAAGCTGCCTTCGTTTGTACCCCCAAACACCACGCCACCCGCAGTGGACAGAACTCCGCTCCATAGCGGTGATTGCAGGCGGAATTCCCACTTCAACTTGCCACTCAAAACCTCAAGAGCGCGAATGGCGCCGTAAGCATCGTCGCCAAGCAGCGCCTGCTCGCCACCGGCCATGAATTCCTTTCCGGGAACATACTTGGCCTCGCCCTTGAAGTAATACGCGCCCATCTCTCGCACCGGCACGTAAAAGAGACGTGTGAGGGGACTGTATGACGGACTGAACCAGTTCGTCGATCCCTGCAGACTTGGATACACCAGCGTGCCTTCGATGCTGGGATCCATGCCAGGAACCAGAATTGGCCGGCCACGCTTGTCCAGTCCCTTCGCCCACGTCTGACGAGCATATTGGGCGCCGAGGAGAAAGTCGCCTGTCTCGCGGTCGAGCAGATAGTAAAACGCGTTGCGGTTGGCCGTCGCCAGCAACTTGCGCTGTCGTCCGGCTACCATGCCGTCGAGCAGAACAGGAACCTGATTCGAATCCCAATCGTGTGTGTCGTGTGGTGTGAACTGAAAATGCCATTTCAGCTTGCCGGTCGATGCGTCGAGTGCAACTACCGAGCAGGTGTACAGGTTGTCTCCGGCGCGCACGTCGCCGTTCCAGTCGGGACCCGGATTCCCGATGCCCCAGTACAGCAGGTTCAAACCCGGATCGTACGATCCGGTCACCCAGGTCGCGCCGGCGCCGGTCTTCCAACTGTCTCCAGCCCAGGTTTCATGGCCTGGCTCACCGGGGCCGGGAATCGTATAGAAACGCCAAGCCCGTTCGCCAGTCTTCGAATCATAGGCATCGAGAAAGCCGCGAATGCCTGCTTCACCGCCGCTGGTGCCAATAATGATCTTGTCCTTGAGGGCCAGCGGCGCCACCGTGATGGCGTACCCAACGGCATTGTCGGCAACGAGCTTGTCCCATCGCACGGCGCCCGATTTTGCATCCAGCGCCACCAGATGACCATGAAGAGTGCCAACGAAGACAGTTTCACCCAGAAGTGCCACACCGCGGTTTACCGGTGGAAACCCCAGCGCCCGAACATCGCGAGGCATGGCGGGCGCCCACTTCCACAGGGGGCGTCCCGAGCGGACGTCCAGGGCGGTGACCGTGCTCGGCGGCTCCGTCACGTACATCACTCCGTCCGCAACCAACGGTGTGGTCTCGTTTAAGCCGGGTTCCCTGATCTGATACACCCAGGCCGGTTTGAGCTTGGCCACATTCTCAGAAGTGATCTGTTTCAGCGCGGAAAACCGGTGTGACCGATAGCTGCCGGAATAGGTCAGCCAGTTCTCCGATTCACTCTCAGCGCCGGCGAGGCGATCGTAGGAAACCTGAGCAAACAATGCGCACGGGGGGGCTAGCAGAAAGAGGAGCAGGCCTACGCGTCTCATCGCTCACCTCGCAGGCTGGCCAGATACGCAATCAAGTCGTCGATCTCGGAGGGGGAAAAGACCGTCTGGAAACTCGGCATCAGGGTTTCTCGGGGTTCGCGAGTCAGCTCTTTCAGTTCCTGTTTTCGAAAAGAGTGTACGCGGTTGTCGGCATCGCGAAGCTGGAGAGTGAAGGTGTCCTCGTTGATGCGTATGCCTCGGACCTCATGCCCATCCTGAGTGACGACACGGATCACCAGGAAGCTGATGTATCCGGAGCTGTCCCGAACCTTGTTGCTGCCCGGGTTTAGCAGCGCGCTGCGCAAGTGGCTGACACCGCGACGAGCCCCGATTTCGGTTAGGTCAGGCCCCAGGCTGCTCCCTCGTCCGCGCACGATGTGACATCTCGCACATTGAGCCTTTGTCTCATAGAGCTGCTTCCCCCGCTCGGGTTCGCCGGGCAGTGCGACTCGGGCCGTACGCCCCAGGGAGCGAACATAGCCGGCCACCTGCCAGATTTCGTCATCAATCATCTGCCAGGCGCGGGGCATTTCAGTACCGGGGATGCCCTCTTTGATGACGGAAAAAAGGGCCTGATCATCATAAACGCGGGTTAGAACAGAACGGTTCAGGCCAGGACCTGTGCCACCGGCCCCGTCCATACCGTGACAGCGGGCGCACTGCCCCTGGAACAGTCGTCGACCGTGCACGAGATCATTTGGAGTCTGCTTGGGAATCGGCGATTCAGCCAGGACCACAGTGCCGGCCAGAGGAATGGTGACGAAAAGGGCGAGGGCGTTTACCATGCTGCGAACTACTGCCAGGAAATTCGGTTTGAACGAAGGCAGCATTTTCTCCTCCGCGGCGACTCTATGTGACTATTCCATGATCTCCAGCTTGCCTCATCCCCCGGCTGGAGCTCTGCAAAGGAGGAGACATCCTGCCCACAGGAGAGGGTGTGGGAGTGAGGGGGCAGCCGCAACCGGTTGTACTCACGCGAACCTACTTACTTAGGTTGCCCTGTTTAGCAACTTGTCTGCTCTCGCACGAGTTCGCCGAACAGTTCCGGTCGCCGGGTCTTGAGCATGTAGTTGGCTAACGACCGCTCCCGGGCCATCAGAGCGGAGTCAAGCGTCGCGACAATCATTTCCTCCTTAATGCGCTCCACCTGAGTGCTGGTGATCAGCTCGCCGTCGGGGCCCCAGATCAAAGCGCCCCCCGCATGGTGGGGCTGATTCTCGCTGTCTCGAGGCCACTGATCAACATAACCCGCCCGGCCTACTTGGTCTGTTAGGACCGCAAAGCAAGCGTTCTCGCGAGCGCGCAGCGCATAAGGTTTGAAAAAGTCGTGCGAGTAACCGCGGGCAGCAGCTTCGCTCTGCGGTGTGTCGTCCCAAAGTTTCATGCGGCCGGCGTGTGGCATCAGCATCACCTCTGCGCCTCGCAGCGCCAGAACGCGGCTGATTTCGGGAAACTGATTGTCGTAGCAAATGACGATGCCGACTTTGCAGGGGCCGATGTCGAAAACATTAATGTCACGACCGCCCTTGTAATAGAACCCCTCGTCACGCGACAGGTGCAGCTTTCGCTGCTTGCCGATATAACCGTCTGGACCCACCAAAACCTGTGTGTTGAAAACAATGTCGCGTTCCTTTTCGCTCATGCCTGCGCACAGCACCACGCGGTGTCGCCTGGCGATGTTGACCAGAGCCGCCACACTTGGGCCGTCCGGCACAGGCTCGGCCAGGGCCCAGGTGTTTGGCGTGCAGTGACCGTGGATGACCAATTCTGGAAACAGCACCAACTCAGCTTTTTCGGCCACAGCTTTTTCACACCACTGGTCGATGGCCTTTAGTATTCGTTCGGGTTCGCCTAAGAATCCGTTCATGCTGACTGCAGCCACACGCATCGTTCTCATCGTTGGTTGCTCCCTCGTGGAATTGTTTCCAGCCTTCAGGTTCGACAGAATTCCCTAATGTCGCACAAAATCACCTTGAATTCGTGGAATTTGACGATATCTAATACAACTCGAACTATGAGATCAACTCAGGAGGCAAAATCGATGCGTTCCCGCCCTTGTGTTTTATGGTTCTCGATGGTGCTTATCGTCGGCCAGTTTGCCGCTAGCCGCTTGCCTTTAGTGGCGCAAGGGGGCCAAGCTGCGCCAGCTGAATCTGCTCAGACCGCAGGCGCCAGTTACACGCCGACGGCGGCCAACCTTGCTTCGCGGCAGGCGTTTCAGGACGCGAAGTTCGGTCTCTTCATCCACTGGGGAGTGTACAGTGTTCTGGGTGACGGCGAATGGGTGATGAACAACAAGAAGATGACGATTGCCGACTACGAGAAGCTGCCGCCGCAGTTCGACCCCACCGCGTTCAATGCCGCCGAGTGGGTTGGCCTGGCGAAGGCTGCCGGCATGAAGTACATCACGATTACAAGCAAGCATCATGACGGCTTCGCGATCTTCGACTCCAAGACTTCCGACTACGATATCGTTGACCGCACGCCTTACAAGAAAGACATTCTAAAGCTGCTCGCGGACGAGTGTCGCAAGCAGGGGATCAAACTTTATTTCTACCATTCCCACCTTGACTGGCATCATCCGGACTATTTCCCTCTCGGCCGAACGGGTCATGCCAGCGGCCGCGAGGAGAAAGGTGACTGGTACCGTTACCTCGACTACATGGATAACCAGCTCCGCGAGCTCTGTACCAACTACGGTGAGATCGGCGGTATCTGGTTTGACGGCTGGTGGGACAAGCCTACCGCAGACTGGCGATTGGACCAGACCTACAAACTGATTCACGACCTGCAACCCAAAGCCCTGATCGGCAACAACCATCATCGTAAGCCGTTTCCTGGCGAAGATTTTCAGATGTTTGAAAAGGATTTGCCCGGCGGCAACACGGCCGGTTTTAACGCGGAATCCGAGATTGGAGCCCTGCCTCTTGAAACCTGCGAAACCATCAACAAGTCCTGGGGATATAACCTGAACGACAAGTCGTTCAAGAAAGACAAAGAACTGCTGCACTACCTGATACGCGCGGCCGGTCACAACGCGAACTTCCTTCTGAACATCGGGCCCATGCCTGATGGCAAGATCCAGCCGGAGTTCGTCGGACAACTCAAGAGCATGGGAGAGTGGCTCAGTAAGAACGGAGAAAGTATTTATGGAACGCGTGGAGGGCCGGTGACACCTCGCCCGTGGGGGGTGACAACGCAAAAGGGGAAGAAGATCTATTTCCACATCCTTGACTGGCAGGACAACCTGCTCCCTGTGCCCAAAATGCCCGGCATCATCCGCAGCGCCAGGTTTCTCAAGACCGGGCGTAAGGCCGACATCATCGATACCACCGCGGGGCTGGTGTTCAACCTGCCCAAGGAAGCGCTCGACCCGATCGACACGGTAATTGTGCTGGAGATGTAGCGCCCTTCTTGGCGGGTGTTTCGATAGTTACGTCCTCGTTTTTTATAGCCACGCTGAACGCATCTTTCAGCGTGGACTTTTCGACGATCGCAACGAACTGCCCACGATGACCGCAGAAAAGCGCTATCATCGTGGCTACAAGAGTTGGGATGTCGAGAGACACAACCCTTACCTGGTAAATCTCTAGAACTATCACCTCATGACTAAACGGTGCTCCATTGCGCTGCTGTCTTGTCTGATGTTTCCACTCAGCACTAATTCGCAAGTCGTTCTCAAGAACAATGTGCACACCTGGGAAAGCGTGGGCGAGGTCATTGAAGTTTCTGGAAAGACAGTGACGCTTCGCCAGAGGCTAAAACTATCGGAAGCAACCTGGAGCCTGTTGCCCGGAGCCGTGGCCGAAGCCAAGCAATTGACGAGCGGGGACCAGGTTCACGCCAAAGGGAGCACTTTGCCGGACGGCACCTACGACACGAAACGCATCTTTCTGATTGCGGAATCAAGTTCGCGGCAGACGGCTACGGGGGGCGGCGTTGTACAGGGGGCCGACCATGGAGGCCCGGAAAGCCAGCAGGTGCCTCGCGGAGTCAGTGGAGAGCCAACCGCGCCAGGCTTGGAGGGTCGCGGCAGAACAGATTCGCCGGGAAGCCGGGTGCCGGTCGGCCGCCCCGGTGGCGCCAAAGGACCGGTGGGCGGGCTGCAAAGCTCGCGAGCTTCTACGGCCCCGCGATTTCTTCCCGGAGATGTTGAAGGCGTTATCGAGCAGGTGGCACCGCAGCAACTGCTTCTCAAGCAAACCCTTTTCGTCGACAAGGAATCCACGGTGGTGGGAACTACCGGGGAGACTTTGAAGGGAAAAGACCTGAAGCCGGGTCAACGCGTCGCAGTCACCATCAACGATGTCATCGACCCCAAGACCCAATCCCGCCGAGCCGCAGTAATTCGAATCCTGCCTAAGTAAGCGATTGTGTCGTGCCCTCAAGATCATTGCACATGGGTTCTTGATCGGTATCATCGACGAGTGAAAAATTTTGGAAAACAAATTTGGATTTGGATCCTGCTTGCCGCGTGGAGTTCGTTTGGACTGGCTTGTCTGAGCCAGGCGGGGGAGGGAGGAGCCGGGCAGAATGTTTGGAACCCAACCCTGGCAGATTTTGAGTTGCCTTCAAAAGCGATCTTCCCGCCTGAAATGCCGCGCTATCCGAATGTCTGGTTCTATGTCGACCAAGCGTTGGTTGCCAACTATCAGGAAACGGTGCGCCTTGTGACAAGAACGGTGCAGGACGCGATGCGGCTGCGCGAAATCCCAGGTCCGTTCGATAACCCTGAAGGGTGCGACTCCGACTTTCGGATCGAACATCTGCAACCCTGGGAAACCCGCGAGCACCGCGCTCTGCAGCACTCTCACGCCTTCCATCTGCGCTACTACCACACCGCTCTGGAAACGAAGCAGTCTCATGAGACCCGGCTGAAGATGCCGGCAGGAGAGAATTCTTTCTTTCGTCTTGGCGCCAGCGTCCACTATGAGGTTGAGCACACCAATCCCAATCATGCTGATGTCGAGATCTGTCCTATTTGTGGCCGCACGGGCCAGTTTGGCCGTCTGAAAGGAAACCTGGTTGAGATGGTATACGATCCTCTCGGCCTGGAACTCTTGCTCAGCGGCACCATTCGGGGCGAGACTGTTCGGTTCGAAGATTGGAAACAGGAACCTGTGGGAAGCATCGCAGAGCTGGGCAGCCGGCTTTCCGTTAGACACTTTGAGTATCCAGGACTCACGGGCCACCGGAACACGTTACGGATAGGGGTTGTTGTCATCTCTGCCAGGAAGTGAATTGCGGGACTGTCTGTTAGGAGGAATGTGCGGGATTGAGACGCCTCCAGCAGGCCTGCCTATTTGTGCTACCCCAATTGCCGGGCAATGAAGGCTCTCCCAAACTCCCAATCGCGCTTGAGCGTGGCTACTGAGATCCCAAGCACCGAAGCGGCTTCGGTTTCAGTCAGCCCTCCGAAGTAGCGCAACTCCACTACCTGGCCGGCTCGTGGATCCACTTTGCTGAGGTCTTCCAGGGCCTGATCGAGGTCCAGCAGGTCTGCATTCGGCTTGGAAGGTAGGGCTTCGATGTCCTGCAACGGCAGACGCTGGTAGTCGCCTCCGCGACGCTCGGCTCCATTGGCTCTAGCGTAGTCCAGTAGTACGCGGCGCATTTGCTTGGCGGCCACGGCGAAGAAATGTTTCTGGTCATTCCAATCCATGGGCTCATCCGCAAAGATTCTCAAGTAGACTTCATGCACCAATGCGGTCGGCTGAAGCGTATGGTTGGGCCGCTCCGATTTCATATAGTGTCCGGCCAGCCGCCGCAACTCCTTGTAGGTGAGTCTAATGAGCTTCTCGGTTGCATTGGGATCTCCTTGCCGCAAGCCCGCAAGAAGATCGCCTGGATCTTTCGAGTCAGACAAACAAACCTCCGTTCCTCTCGAAGAAGATCTGAAGAACCCCGAGGGATAGTCCCAATCCACCACTTTCTGTTGCACGCCGGACCACTCCCGAGATGCGCTCAAACATTAGAAAAGAGAACCCCGCCAGATAACCGACTTGATTTCACACTCAGTCTAAACCGAGTATAATTTGCTGCAAAGGCTTTACCCGCACCTGAATCTGAAGCTACATTCTGCCGAATTGATTCGGTGAAGCCCCGACTATACGGTGAATCCTCGTTTTTGGGGGTCGGGGAGGTCTTTTCATTTCTGCGAGTGGTGCCATCATCGCGATCCAGTGAATATGAATCATCCGTCTTACCGGGAAGTACGAGCCGTATTTGATGCTGCCCTCGAGCAGCCGATTGAGCGACGGGCGTTGTTTCTGGAACGACGCTGCAACGGTGATCACGCTGTCCGGAATGAAGTCGAAGCGCTGCTCGCGGCACACGCGCGAACCGACACGCCGCTGGATAGGCACGCTTTCAATCAAGACTGGCAATCAACGGAAAGGCTCTCTCCACAGGCGGGTCGGCGGCTTGGAGCCTACCGCCTGATTGGAGAGCTGGGGCGGGGTGGGATGGCGACGGTCTATTTGGCCGAGCGCGCGGACGAGCTCTATCGGAAAAACGTCGCCATCAAGCTCCTGGACCAAGGTTGGTCCTGGACTGAAACCGAACTCCGGTTCCAACAGGAACGGCAGATCCTGGCCCGTCTCGATCATCCCAACATAGCTCGCTTGCTGGATGCCGGCACGTCTGACGAAGGTCTCTCCTACCTGGTGATGGAGTATGTCGAAGGCCGGCCCGTCCATCACTATTGCAATGAACACGCTCTGGGGTTTTCAGAGCGCCTTCGACTCTTTCTCAGAGTCTGCGATGCCGTATCCGCCGCCCACCGCAACTTAGTGATCCATCGGGATCTCAAGCCCTCGAATATCCTGGTAACCCGCGACGGCCAGCCAAAGTTACTGGACTTCGGCATCGCCAAGTTGCTTGAAACGGGTGAATGGCATACATCGACGGGTCTGCAGCGAATGACACCGCAATACGCCAGTCCGGAACAGGTCAAAGGCGACTCCGTGACGACCGCAAGCGACGTCTATTCTCTGGGTGTGCTCCTGTACCAGCTACTGACGGATCGGTTGCCGTACCCGGCGGACCGTTTGACTCCGCTCCAAATGGGTCGGGCCGTCGTCGAAGATGAGCCTCTTCGCCCAAGAACGCTCGACCCGAGGCTTGCACGGGACCTGGAGTCTATTCTCCTCAAAACGCTGCGCAAGGAGCCGGAGCATCGATATCTGTCGGTCGATGCATTTCGAGAGGAGATCGAGCGCTATCTGGAGGGGCTTCCGGTCAAAGCGCGGCGCGACACGTACCGTGCCGGCAAGTTCTTGCGGCGTCACACGGCCGCCGTGGTTTCGGGAGCCCTGCTCACGGTTGTCTTGGCCATTACCGCTGGAATCGCAGTGCGCACTGCGCACACGGCACGTCTGGAAGCGGCGCGCAACGAACGGCTGCTCTACACTGCACGGATCTCTGCAGCGGCAGAGGCTTGGGAAGTCGGGGATGCTTCCCGAGCGGTCGAACGTCTGGAACTGAGCAAGCCGGCGCCAGGTCGCGCCGACCTGCGAAACTTTGAGTGGTTTCTTCTTTGGAACCTAACGCACCCGCCCTCCTTTCCTCTTTCGAGGATCTCTGGAGCATTGAGAGGACCGCTGGCCTTCTCTCCTCATAACCGTCTGATTGCTTCTGCTACGGAAGACAACTCCGTTGAAGTCTTCGGAGCAGGCGGCCGTAGACTTCGTGCTTTGCAGGAGCACACCGACAAAGTGGACGCAATTGACTTCTCACCCGATGGCGCCCTGGTGGCTACGGGGGCGCGGGACAGGAAGGTCATTCTCTGGGAGGTGGCCAGCGGGAGAGTGATGAGGAAGCTTGAACCCCAAAGCAGTTGGATTCGAGCCGTTCGCTTTGCCCCCATAGGCCGCCGGCTGGTCTCTGTGGAACTGCTTGGCAACATCAAGTTGTGGGATTTGGAATTCGGAAAAGTGTTAACGCACTTCGAACCCGCCGGAGGACGTTGCGAGGTCGTTGATTTTTCGCCTGACGGCAGGCTTTTGGCCGGAGGAGCAGCCACGGGTCGCGTCGTTCTGTGGGATACAGCCAGGGGGAAACAAGTAGCGACGCTTTCGGGAGGAGGGACTTCCATTCGTTCGCTGAAATTCTCGCCAGACGGGCGCCAGCTTGCAGCAGCATCGGCGAGCGGGACTATCCAGATCTGGGATATCTCCCAACGGATGTTGCTGTTCAGCCTCAACCGACACTCCGGTAGCGTGGAATCACTGGCGTACTCCCCCGACGGCGCTCGATTCGCCAGCCTCGCAGGACGACAGGTGCTGCTTTGGAATTCAACCACTGGCCAGGTTCTGGCGGAGTTCATGGGGTCCGGGACTTTGCAGGGTTCCCTGGCATTCTCCCCATCGGGGAAAACCCTGGTTGCCAATGGGTGGGGCCACACCGTTCGCGAGTGGGATGTGGACCAGGCGTCGGCGCTCCAGACGCTCTCAGGCTTGCGGGACCGGACGGAACGAGCTTCCTTCTCTCCGGACGGCCGGACGCTTCTCACCGCCAGCCGCGGCGGCGGCGTAAGTTTGTGGGAAGCTGCAACCGGTCGGCGTGCCGCTCATGTGCCCGTGCGCGGCCGGTTTGCCGAGGTTTCGCCGAGCGGCAAGCAGTTGGCGATTGGCATTACCGATGGTGTCGTCCTGATCTACTCCTACCCTCCGGGGAAAGAGCCGATTCGCCAGTTGAATACCAATTTCCATCGCGTGATTTCTGTGTCGTTTTCTCCAGATGGCCGGCTACTCGCGATTCGTGGAGATCATCCAATCGCACAGGTGTGGGACCTTGAATCGAACCAACTGGTTGCCAATCTCCTCCATGACCAGCGGGTAACCTCAGTTATCTTTTCTCCGAGCCCACAGGAGTTTGATGTCGTCGTTACGAGTCTCTCGTTCTCCCCGGACGGCCAAACGCTCGCGACTGGCAGCCAGGATGGGTCCCTGTGGCTCTGGACACAGGCGGGGAAGCGAGCTAGCAAGCTGCAAGCCCACCAAGGCAGCGTCAATGCGATCCGCTTCGCCAGCCCGACACGGATTGTCACCGGAGGTGAGGATGGCTTGATCAAGAGTTGGGACTTGCTCAGTGGCACCGCCGTTTTGACTTTCAAGCGACAGCTGCCTTATGTGTCTCATCTGGCTATTTCACCTGACGGCAAACGGCTTGCCAGCACCGGCGATCATGATCTGAAAATCTGGGAGCTTGAAACTGGAACAGATCTTCTGTCGCTGCATCCTGACATCCGGCAGGTGCAGAGCCTGATGTTTTCGCCCGACGGTCTGTGTCTGGTCGCAGCCGGGATCGATGGCGACATCCGGATCTGGCGCGCAACCCACGATGTGCCGGCCGAACGCTGGTTTGCTGGTCCGTAATAGTCCACGGGGCGGGTCTCGATCCTGTCGGAATGTGGGAGCCGCTCTCCGAGTGGCGATAGGTCGTCTCATCCGAGGTTGGGACATCGCTGCTGGGGACAGCGGCTCCCACACTCTGTCGTGTTTCGCCGGAACGAAGACGAGAACGACACCAAAAACGATCTTCCCAGTAGAGCCCTACCAGATCAACTTCCCCACCATGGCAATCAAACGATTCTGATTGCCTTCCTCCTGCACGAACCAACCAAATCTTGCATTGGTGACGTTAGTCGAGTTGCCATCCATATTCGAAAACCAAGGATGGTTGAAGGCATTCAAGAATTCAGCTCTGAATTGGAACGCCAACCGTTCAGAAAGCCGGGTGTTCTTGTATAACCCAATATCGACATTTTTCAGCGGATACCGCCGAACGTTCGGGAATCGAGTCGGCCAATCGCGATAGGTGATGGCCAGGTTTGGAGCGGCGCGAGGAAACAGCGACGTGTCGTAGGCTCTCTTCAAGTCAACTTGACTGCCGGCGAGTTTGGCGCTGCGAGCTTCGAGGTTGGGCGCATTAGGAAAATCGATTGGGAAGCCCGACTGCGTCGTGCCATCCACGTTGATTTGCCATCCACCAATGATCTTGTTGACCGCGCTATTTACCCCTGTCCCGAAGCGCTTGTCTTTGCCAAAGGGCAATTCGTAGCTCCAGAGCACCGCCAATTTCTGCGGAACGTCGAATTCGAACAGGCGTCGTTCGAGCTTCGAAGAATCAGGATCATTCAGGTTGAAATCCTGATTGTTCAGGAAGCTGACTTCTTCCAGGTTCTTCGAAATCGTATAGCTCAACAGAAACGACATGCCGCTTGAGAATCGCTTCGTGAGCTTGCTCTGCATGGAGTGATAGTTCTGCCTTCCGATGGGGATGCTGCTGACATTGATCGCCCCGAAATGCGGGTAGGGTGTGAGCAGGATGTCACGAGTAATCGTGGTGCCGTTTCTGGCTGCGTTATCGGGGATCCTGCCCGCCAACGGATTCGCGACACGCTCGGTGTAATACGCTGCGGGCTTGCCGAGTTCGCTGGCGGGAACCACGTTGACGTTGGTCGCGGTGACGGGTAACCGCCTCGCTTTGTTGCCGACATACGAAACCTCCACCAGCCAGTTTTGCCCCAACTGGCGCTCCAACCCGAACGAGTATTGATGGGAATAGGGCAGAGGGCGATCGAAGAAGCCAATGTTGATTCCCAGGCCGAGGTTCGTATTCAAGCCTTGGCTGCTGCCGATCGGCTGCAGCAGCGGCTCTGGAAAGGCATTGGAGAGTGTGACCCGAGGTGTGAGTCCGCCATCGGTACTCGCAACCAGGGGCGTGGAGCGGCTGTAGCCATAGGTTTCTCCCCGTTCATCAGCTCCCAGGAAGTAGAGACCGTAACCCCCGCGGACAACCCATTGGCTTGTGAGTTTGAAGGCGGCTCCAACACGCGGCTGGAAGTTATTCTTGTCGCTTGCAAAGAAACGACGATCGCCATCCTTGGCGTAGATAAGCCCGCCTTTCAGGCTGAGTCCCTGGACTTGCTGGCTCAATGGATGGGGCTGGTCGAAAGCGAAGGTGCGTACCATCCGGTTGTAGCGTTCCGCAGGGGCGGGTTCATAGTCCCAGCGCAGGCCGAGATTGAGGCTGAGGCGCGAGCTCACCTTCCAGTCGTCTTGAAGAAACAGAGCGTAGTACTTGTGCTGGAATCCCGGATCGATGTTCAGATCGACGTTGCCACTTGCCGGATAGCCAAGGAGGAAGGACGCAAAGTCGTCGCCCGAGGTAGCGTCGGCGCGCAACGGATCGCGTTGCGTGAAGGCGCGGCTAAAGGAGTAGGCCCCGCTGGCGTTTCCCGGAGTGTAGAAGCTCTGATTGTAGATACGGAATTCGGTTCCCAGCTTCAGCTGGTGTGTGCGCATCACCTTGCTGATGTTGGCTTGATAGCTGTACGAATCGCGGACATCTTTGTTGGCCACACGGTCTGTGCCGACAGCCGTGTACTGACCCAGGGTGAAGCGTGGAAAATTAAGAAAACGAAACTGCGAGACGAGGCTGTCCGCGAAGCCCAAATCTCGCGGATCAAATCCAGCTGCCGGCGGGCTGCCGCCGATGTTGACATAACGAGCCAAACCGAATCGAAGATTGAACACCGTTGTCGGCGTCAGTGTTGACGCCCAGTCGGCGTTCCAGTTGTAGAAATTGCGGAGCAGGGGATTCTCGCGGCTGGGCTCGGCCGGGCTGTCGCCGCCAAACAGAATGCCATCGAATTCGGTAAACGGCAGCCGCCCATAGCGCACGTAGACGTTGTTTTTGGAGTTGATCGAATAGTCCACGCGGGTCATCAATTGGTTGTAGCCATTCTTGGCGCCGAGGAAGGCTGCGTAGTTGTCGTTCCCATACTCTCCTGAGCCAAAGTTGGGCAGCGGCACAAACTTCAGCAGGTTAGCGGCGACGGGATTGATGCGATTTGCCGGGATGCGATTCCCAGGGAAAGGGTCGCGTACGTTCTGGCCACCGACAGTTCGAGTTGTCAAGGGATCGTAGATGGTTACGGGCAAGGCGGAGAAGTCACCGCTCCGCATGGCGGCCGTCGGGACAATCGCGCTATCGCCGCCCGATGAGCGCTCTCTCAACCCCTCGTAAGCCACCATGAAGAATAGTTTGTTCCTCCCATCGACGACCTTGGGAACGTAAACCGGGCCACCCACTTGAAAGCCAAAGGTGTTGTTCAGAAAGTGGGGTTTGCTCTCGCCAAGGGAATTGAGTACCCAGGGAGTTGCCGCCAGGGCAGCGTTCTTGTGATATTCCCAGATTGAGCCATGAAACGCATTCGATCCTGATCGGGTGCTCAACACCGTCACGCCGCCACCGGTGCGCCCGTAAGCCGCATCGTAAACTCCCGTGTTGACTTTGAACTCCTGTACGGCGTCCAGAATCGGCTGAAAATTGACGTCCCGATTGCCCAGGGTGTTCGTCGCTCCATCCAGCAGTGTCTCGTTTTCGCGCCGCTTGCCGCCGTTGATGGAAGCGCCCGTCGCATTGCCTAAGGCATAGTTCTCCATCGATCCCCAGTATCCGCCCGTCTTGATGACTCCGGGAACCGCCCACACCAACTGGAACGCGTTGCGGCCGTTATTGGGCAGATCCACGAGCTGCTGTCCCGTGATGACTTGCCCGCGCGAACCGGATTCGGTCTCGAGAAGAGGGACTTCATCGCTGACCGTTACGCTGTCGGACATCTCGCCAACCTGCAGGCTGGCGTCGATTCCGATCTTGTCTCCAACTTCGAGTTGGATGTTCTCTCGAACAAACTTCTTGAAGCCGTTGGCTTCGATTTCCAGTTTGTACTTTCCGGGGATGAGAAAGTTCACGACATATCGCCCAACGTCGTTCGTGGTGGCCGGGGAAGCAACATTCGTACCCGTGTTGATGACAGCAACCTTGGCGTTCGGAACGGCAGACCCCGATGCGTCGTTCACTTGGCCTGAAAGTGTGGCTCTGATCTCCTGCGAGAGACGATCGGCGGGTGATGAGAGAATCGAAAACAGCATCCATGAGAGTCCCCAATACCCTTTGCGTGCCATGCTCCCTCCCAAACTGCTGGTGGCAATTCAAGTTCAGTATATATCCAGGGCCTTCAGAAGGTTATCATTTGTCTGTTCCCACCCCTTAGGCGTGCCGTCCAAAGTGCACCCGTCCCCGACGAATCGTCCTTCGTCATTGGGTAGCTTCGACCCCGATTCTCACACCCCGATGTTCATCGATGAAAATTATTGAGCTGTTTCCACCCAAATTTCCGCTTATGGGGTGAGCACTCTCCTGTCTGGGGTACGCCCATGGGCAGAACTCGGTCAAACGTCTCCCACATCGCTTAGAGCATATAGATCAGTCACGGATCCTGCCGTTGTCATCAGCGCCTGCGCGGTGCGGGATGAGCGCCGAATTCAAGGGTTAAGGCGGTCCCTGTTTATCAGCTGACGCATAGCGAGCATGTAATTGAGGTGTTGATGTGATTGGTTGCAGTGACGACAAAGGAGACCTAGGCAATGAGACCTAAGCGCAACACATTCTGCGAGTTGGCGATCGTGTTCATGCTGGTATTCGTCTGGACCCGAGCGGAGTTTAGCTTGGCGGCGCCAGCGCCGCCTGACATGGTGCCTGCCGAGTTTATAGGGGACTGGGTCCCTGCGAAGGGAACGTGCGATTCGCCCGCGCGCTTTCGCGTCACTGGGAACACGTTCACCTTGATTAACGGCAAGGACAGCGTGTCCTACGGCGATCTGCATATGGCCGCGTCGTACTTTGGGTCTGACTACAACGGGATCAGCAAAGCGGTGATGCCGGACAGCAGAGCCAAGGAACCGCCATTCATGGCGTTCTTCAACTACGAAGAGAAGAAAGGCGTGGCACAGCTGGATATCCATACCGAAGCTCCCTTGAGTCCTCACGCAGCCGTTAGGGAAATCCAACTATTCCACAAGAGGATTGCCCTGCGCTTTCCTCTTCTAAATAACGCCCCATTGAAGAAGTGCGCTGGCGGCGCAGCGCCAGCCGAGGTGAGCGCAGCGCGTCCGGCCGGCGTGCAACCCGCCCCGGCGCAAGTCGCGCAGCGCCAGGCTGCGCCTCGCGTCGCACCCAGGAATCCGCCCGTATGTGCGGGCGTGGCTTTCTGCGAAGAGGTTAACGACTTCGCAGTGACGATTACTGACTTCCGGGCGAGCCTGAATGCCCCGACCAAGGTCCTCACAGCCACACTGCGCTTCCGGAACAAGTCTGACCATCCCGTCACGCTGGGGTACATCCCTGGTTCCGGAGTGGGTACAGATGAAAGAGGCAATCGATACACGGCCAACGACGCGGATATCCGCGGTATCGGACTCATCAGCAACCGCAGCGTAGACGACAAATTCGTTCTCCAACCGGGTCAGGAAAGTGACGCGCGCTTCAGCTACTACTGGGGCGCCGGGCGCGAGATCTTCGGCACGACATTCGAAATCGAACTGACGGTTCGCGAAATCATCCCACTGGAAAACAACCAGCTAAAACTCGGCGCGGAAAGCCCACTGCGCTTTACCGGCCTGACCCATCGATCCATTACCGGTCCTGTCTCTAAAGCGACGCCGCCAGTGTCGTCTCCGACGAGCGGCCCACCGGCCCAAGCGAGTACCGTATCTACTCCTCAAGTGGACCATTGCGCCGGCAGCAAGCAACCCTGCTATGACGCCGGGCCGTTCACGGCGACGCTGGTGGGTCTCACTGCCGGGATGGCTAACGCCCGGCATCACTCGGTACGGATGACCATAGCGTTCAAGAACTGGACTGACCAGCCACTCATTCTTGCCTACAAGAACGCAACCAACAGCATGATCGACAATTTGAGCAACGCCTACCACTGGGGTCGGGCCGGAACCTACGATGGCAGCGTCCAAGGCATTGGCATCGTCTATCCGGGCCGTTCGTCCGACTCCAAGTTCCGGCTGGCGCCGAGTCAGGCCAGCAATACCACCTTCAGCATGATCCGATATGAGGCCGGCAACCTGCCCAAAGGAAACAGCTTTACGCTCGACACTGTGATTGTTGAATTGAGGATTCTCCCCAACGGCCAGCAGACAGAGATCGTTCGCGAGTACAGTGTGCATCTGCCCGACATGATGGGTTCAGGCGGAGGTGGAGTCGCACCCTCAACGGAGAGCCTGAGCGAAGCCGGAAGAAAGCTAAGCGACATTTTCAAAAAGAAGAAATGACCACAAAGAGGTCCTTCTTGAACGGAAGAAACCGTAACGAGGCGACCTGGGCGCAGGCTGCACGCCAATCGTGAATAGCCGGACTCGGCGGGCTATCATCGGGAAGATCCTTGTCAGCCCGAAGCGCGGCAGCAGACTGGAAACAGGAGGTGAGCTGTGAATACCGCAGCGCGCTTGAAGGCCAGGGCGAGCATCATCAAAGTGCCCGACAGCAGCCCAGGGATCCTCTTCATTGGAGGAGAGCAGAAGAGTTTTATTGTGGAGAGAATCTGGAGGTCGCCTATAGCTCCGGCAGCCAACATGGTGGTTGACGTGGATCTGGACAGCACAGGAAATGTTACAGCCATCACCGCGGTGGATGCTCAGGCACTCGCCAAGGAGCAGCTCAACCAGTTCAGTGGTGTCGCGCAGGAACAAGGCAAGCAAGTGGTGGACATGGCCAAGGCGGGCGTCGGTGCTCTGGCCGCCCGCATGGGTAAGGTTCCCCTGCTTGCTACCGGATCTGCGTGCCTTGCCTGGTTCCTCTTGCCTGCCAGCGAACTTAACCTGGGCTTCCTAGGGTCAAAGTCCCTCACGTTCTGGGAAGTACTGGCGATCGATGTGAGCAGTCCCATAAACATGGCCAACCGGGGAGGAAGCCATGGGTTGTGGGCGTTGCTGGGCCTGGCAGCTTTGTTGGCGCCGTTCACAGTCCCGTTTCTGAAAAACCGTCGGGCGAAATATTTGAATACGATGTTGTTTGCCTATCTCGTGGTTACCCCGATCAAAACCTGGTGGGAGTTTAGTAAAGCGCTCGGACCTTTCGCTAACACGGCGGGAGGAGTCCCCGACAGTGCTTTGAAAGAGATATCCAGCGTCATTTCTATCGGCGCTGGTGCCTATGTATTGATCATTGCCAGTGTTATTCTAGTGGTGCAGGCGTTCAAAGCTAGACCCAACTCGATGACCACACTCTGAACGGACACCACGTCAGAAAGCCACGCGCCGACCCACGCGGCGCAAAGCGACTCCGTGAACGGGTGGGCCACCGACACCGAAGCCATCATGGGCACGAAAAGAGTCTATGCCGCCATCCACCAGTTCGGCGGAGAGATTGACCAGGCGCCGCGCACCGAGTCACCCCGGTGGTTTTGAGCCGGGGTCCACGGTCTAGCACGGACCTGGATTCCGGCTTTCGCCGGAATGACGGAATTTGGCCCGTAAACGCCTTCACTGGCAGGCACGAGGTTGGACCTACTCTTTGTGCGATTCGTCTTTGACACGAAACCGGAACCCCCTGATGGCTTCCAAGAGGAACCACGAGGACTGAGCCAATTCTCAGCCTTTTTGCGCGATGATGTTGTATAGAGCAACAAATGTCTGACGTCGTAGCCCGGGAAGAGCAGTCTCTCAGCCAATGACGGTGGCTGAACCTGGCTTCGCCGATCTCTTCAAAGGAATGCTGGAGGACCACTCAGATGAATATCAGACTCAGAAACTCAACGGAGAAGACGATCAACCCAACGCCGTGGTTCTTCTGGGCATTGGCTCTTTGGGTTTGTCTAGTCTGTGTTCTTATCCAGGCAGCCAAAGCGGATGACTGGACCCCGCGCAATGGCCCGGAGGGCGGATATGTTGCCAGAGTTGCGGTGGACTATACGGACTCCAATATTGTCTATTTGTCCAACTACGCCGGCATTCACAAGAGCACCAATGGTGGAACAAGTTGGACCAACTTGAACGCCTACTTCGGCGTTTCGAAGATCATCCTCGATCGAACTAACCATACGACCGTTTATGCTGTTGGCGGCCCGATTTTCAAGAGCACGAATGGGGGCGCGAACTGGGTGATTCTCGATACCAAGCTAACGTGCGATGAAGCGGTGGAGGACATGGTCCTGGATCCTCAGAATTCGGCCACGATCTACGGCATTGTGTCGACCCGGGTCGGCACTACCGTGGACTACTCCGTTATCAAGAGCACAAACGGCGGCGACAGTTGGACCAAGTTGACTTGGAAGGCGTACGAACTTGCCATCGATCCCACCAATAGCAGCGTCTTTTATGCCAGCACTTCCGCCGGGCTCCAGAAAAGCACAGACGGCGGTGGCAGTTTCAGTGCTGCAGGAACCGGACTTCCAACCGCTCAGAGGTTAGGGACGGTTGTCGTCGATCCCAAGACCCCGGCTACGCTATTCCTCGCAATCGGTGACGCTCTGTATAAGAGTACGAATGGCGGTGGACAGTGGCAACTATCTAACACCGGGCTCGATGGAAAGAACCTCACCGACCCCGTGATCGATCCCATCAGCCCGAGCAACGTTTATGTGGTGGGCCGTGCTGGCACAACAAGCCAGGGAACCCTGTTCAAAACCATCAATGGCGGTGGACAGTGGAGCGCTGTGAATCTCGGCATCTCGACTGCCGACGCTCAAGTAGTGGCGATCGATCCGTCGGCCCCCGCGACCCTGTACACCGGGACTCTCCACCACGGCGTGCTCAAAAGTACGAACAGTGGAACGAACTGGACACTCAGGAACACAGGGGTGAAGGCCCTGCTTCAATATATGGTTCTGGACCCGGCCAACAAGAACACGATTTACGCAGGTATTCCCGGTTTGGGCGTTTTTCAAAGCACCGATGGCGGAAGCAACTGGACCGCTCGCAACAGCGGCTTGGGAAGCCAGATGGTTGCGGCACTGGCGATCAGCCCAGTCGGCAACCGGACACTTTGGGCCTCGGTAAACAATGCTGTTGAGCAGGATTTGGGTGGCGGCTTTAAGTTTTACTTTCCGGGAGTCTACAAGTCGGACAATGGCGGTGCCACTTGGACGCTCACAACGACTCCTGCCGATAACTTCGGCTTTTTAGCCCCGATGAAACTGGTTGCTGACCCAGTTGCCCCCAATGGAATCTATGCGCTCGGCCTAGCCGGGACCGTCTACCATAGCACCGACGGCGGAACCACCTGGAGTTCCTCCAATACAGGATTACCAGCTAGCACTCTCCTGAATTGCCTGGTCATCGATCCTAAGAGCCCAGCGACTCTTTACTTAGGCCTCTACGTCCCTACCGTGGGCACGCCGCTCCTCTACAAAAGCACCAATAGCGGAACGTCATGGGCTGCTTCGGCATCCGGGCTTCCGGGTGCGCAGGGCATCTTCGATCTGGCCATCGACCCCAAGACACCTTCGAATCTTTTTGCTTCCGTCGTAGTCGCCATTAACGCGAGTGGCGGTGTTATCGCGAATGGCGGTGTATTCAAGAGCGTGGACAGCGGTGGAAGCTGGCAGGATACGACAGCCGGCATCGCTTCAGTGCTTGCCGCTTACGCCGGAACCCAGTACGGAAACATTACCTACGCGGGACAACCCCTGAATTGCCCGATCCCTCAGTTCCTGATCACCGGCATGAGCCTCGCAATCGACGCAAACACGCCTTCCACTCTCTTTGCGGTGGTGAATGGATTTGTTCTGCGCACGACCAACTCAGCCGGAAGCTATGCCCTCGCTCATTCTGGCCTGCCTTTCTCGCCCTATCAGATCGGCATCAGTCCGGCAGACTCGGCAACAGCCTATGCAGCGCATCAGGGAGTCTATGTCTACACCGGTACCGGCGGCGGAGGAGGAGGTGGTGGTGGCACTCCCACTGTTACAGTAACGGCCCCCAATGGAGGAGAAAGTTGGACCGCTGGCTCGGTACAGAACATTACCTGGACCACCACGGGCACCGTGACGAATGTCAAGATCGAGATTTCCACTGACGGTGGTACGAACTACACAACGGTTGTAGCTTCCACGGCGAACACGGGAAGCTATAGTTGGACGGTCCCGAATACTCCCGGGGCTAATATCCGGATCCGGGTTAGCGACGCCGCTGGAACAGCCTCTGATGCGAGCAATGGCAATTTCACTATTGCGGCTGCTGGAACTTGCAGCTACTCAATCAGTCCTTCCAGCCGCAGCTTTGGCCTTTCCGGCGGGACGGGCAGCGTGACGGTAACAGCGGGTTCTGGATGCGCCTGGACCGCCACCAGCAACGCTGGTTTTGTAACCATCACCTCCGGAGCCAGCGGCACTGGTAACGGAACGGTGAACTATTCCGTCGGCGCTGCCAGCTCGTCACGGACCGGAACGCTCACGATTGCCGGGCAAACCTTCACGGTAACGCAAGAGCCATCCACTGGCATTTCCGCTGATCTGTTCGTTCCTGTAGCGCTCTCGACCAGCGGCGTCGGTGGCTCGTTCTACACTACGGAACTCACCTTCACCAACCGCGGCACGACTACCGTAGCGTTAGATTTGGGCTACGTTGCAACCACAGGTGGCGGGAGTGGCAGCGCAACGCTATCGATTCCTCCCGGCCAGTCGATTTTTTCCAATGCCATCGACTATCTGAGGGCACAGGGACTCACTATTCCGGATTCTGGGCCCAGGATTGGAACGTTGCGGGCGCGCTTTTCCAACCTAAGTGTGGCCTCTGCCGCGGGAGTCACAGCCCGTACCACGACGTTAGTGAGAGACGGAGGTGGTAATTCGATCGGACGCGCTGGCTTGGCCTACGCGGCTATTGCCAGTGGCAGCGCGGCAGGCATTTCCGAAACTGAAGAGAAACAGGCCAACCCTCCGGAACGCACCGAGCTGAATGGCGCAGTCAATCTGAGCAGCTCAGCTCTGACGGGTGCATCTTACATCTGCGGACTAAGGCAGACTGCCGACGACCGGTCTAACGTTGCCTTCCAGAATGTTGGAGCGGCAGCGGCTGGTAGCATCACTTTAAGAGTGACAGTTTTCGACGGCAATACCTCCAGTTCTACGGTTCTGGATCCAGTTGTCCTGGCGCCTGGAGAGTTTTATCAGATTGGCAGCGTGTTGGCGTCGAATGGTCTGAATCTAACCAACGGGTATGTCAAAGTTGAACGCACCAGCGGCACAGCGCCCTACTATGCCTACGGAGTCGTCAACGACCAGGTCAATTCCGACGGTTCGTTCGTGATTCCTCAACCCGCCAGTTCCTCGCCGGTCACCGGGTTGACGCTGCCGGTCATTGTCCAGACCACTGCCTTCCTGAGTGAGTTGGTCCTCACCAACTTCTCCAGCCAGGCCCGCTCCATTAACTTCACCTTTGTAGCCGACTCCATCACTACGGCGGATAAAACGGCGCGCTTCACCATTAATCTGCCAGCCGGACAGCAACAGATCATTCCGGATATTTTCACCTACATGAGAGATAACTCGGTCGCTGGTATTGGGCCGGCGGGGACCACAATCGCCGGGGCCCTGTTTGCGACAGCTGTCGGTGGAGACATCAGCGGCGTCGTGCTTGGAGCTCGCACGTCCGCTGGAGGCGGCGTTGCCGGTGGACGCTTTGGGCTCTTTTACACCGCCGTGCCTTACGGTCAGGCTTCGACGAGCAGCGCGTGGGTGTTCGGCCTGCAGCAGAACTCTGAGAACCGGACCAATCTGGCCATCGTGAATACGGGTGAAACCGACGCCAACAGCAACACCTTTGTGATCGATCTTTACGATGGCGCGACGGGTGCCAAGGTGAAGACCCTGGATCCCATCATTGTTCCAGCTCGTGGATGGATTCAGATCGGCACCGTCCTGACCAATGCGCCCGGTGTGCAACAGGGCTACGCCCAGGTGCGACGGACCGCAGGAGTCAATCCGTTCGTGACATATGCCGTGATCAACGACGGTGCCGGTCCTGGAGAGCGGACCGGTGATGGGGCTTACATTGGTAGCAGTGAATAACTAAATCGCGAGACTTCGGTTCCCCTCTCCCCAACGAGGGAGAGGGGTTAGGGGTGAGGGGGCGAGCACACTGAGTGTTGTCACGAGTGTTCCGAGAGCTTCATCCAGAAGGCGAGGTTCAGGAATTGAGTCAGCGGAGAAGGTCCATCGAGTGTTTTGAGAGACGAAGAGTGTCGTCACGAGATTTTCCAGTTCTCAGTCAAAACACTTCTGCCTGGTGCCCGCCACGTTCTTTTTACTTCGGCGATATTCTGTTGGCTTGAATGCAAGATTTCGGCAATACTCTAAGCGTCTTATGTCTGCGAAGAACAGAAAGCGCCATGAAATTGCGCAAATCAGGAATGATTGCTGGCTTCTGTCGACAGTGCCATTCCGACGTTCAACTGGCGAATGGAATTTATTTCTGTCAGTGCGGCAGTGCCAGTGACAAGTCATACTACTTCCCGCCGAATTGGGTTTTCAAACTGAGCCAGACCGCTGATCCACTAGTCAATCGCGCGGCCAAGGCCGCGTCGTCTGGAAAGCAGATTGGATGAGTCTTTCCAGATGCACCGGTGAATCATCAAGCGCTTGGGCGGTGTTGACGGAGATTCTCGTAGAAGGCCGTCGTCAGAAGCGCCAGGCCGACCTAGAGATTTCCTCCGGGCTCGCAAAACAAGAGTTCGTTTTATCGCCTTCCGACAGTTCTTCCCTTTTTCCAAGAGCTTGCTGAGTGAACACGTGATGTCTCACAGAGCTTCCACGGCTGGTTTTTTCTACTCCAGCATCGGCTCCATCTCTTCTGCCTGCCGGGGCGCGAGGTGATTGCCCATAATCATTCGGGCACAGGCGTTCCAGCGTAGCAACGCGTCATCATTGCCCGCAGGGCGAAGAGCCTCGGCTTCTTCGTACCAGCGCATCGCTTCACACAACCACTCATAGGAATCATATGTCGCTCCGGGTGCACCTTGTCGGAGTTGCGCTTTGGCGCGTCGCTCGCAGATCAGTCCGTGATAGTACTTCTGCTCGTACCTATCGACCAAGCGTGCCAGCACTTCCTCAACCTGGGTCCGACCGACGGCATAACCCCTGCCGAACCGATCCGTCAGAGCGAGCAGCAAAATGACAATGGCTTGCTGGTTGTCCGGATCGACCTGCAAAACATCGAGACAGATGCTCTCCGCCTCACCGGGTTCATTCAGCAGTCTGTAGCGGGTGGCCCTTTCCAGGGCGGCCGGAATGCCCTCTCTAGACAATGGCTTCAGCTCAAACATGATGTCCTCCTTGAAAATGCTCGCATTCACAACCGCTCCGCACTTCAGTCGGCGAAGCCATTCTGGGACAAGACGGCATTGTGCGTTCAAAAACCGGTTCTATGGGATGTTCCATAAGAGGTAACCAGCGAGAGCGGTGCCGACGATGGCTCCGCCATAGCTTAAGAAGCTAATCACTTCATTCAGATGTTTTATTTGTAAACCGTCATAAAGAGTGAAGCGAAATCGATGGGCCCAGTGGAAAAGCGGAAGAGAGCACATGACAAATAAGAGCAGCCGCGTGATGGGGTGTTTCACCAAATCCAATGTCTTTTCGTAACCAAAAGGTGTTAGCCATCCCAACGGAAAAGCCAGACCGTTCAGGAAAAGCAGGACAGGCATTAGAAAAGCCGCGACAACGCCGCCAGCACTAAAGAGGAACCAGAGGAACGGTTCATTGGATCTCTTGGTCATCTAGCCTCCCGAGAGCAGCCAAACCAGGCCCAATGACACGACCAGCCACGCTCCATAGTTGGATGCTGTAATCAACAGATCAGGAATTCGTTTCCCACGAAAGCGCGCAGAGATCGCCCTGGGCGCCAGGTTGAACCAGGTAATGGCGTGGTACAACACAAAGAACAAACTGATCGCGTTCAGGCTGATCAGCAACGGCCTTCTTAACCACTCCTGAAATTCGGCATACACTTCAGCCCCTTGTCGCAAGGCATGGATCTGCATTAGCGTGAATACCACAAAGTAAGCGACAGCCAGGCTCGTCAGCTCTCTCACGATGAATAGGAAATAGGCCCATTTTCGACTCCACCAGTAGGTCGAAACACGGGTGCGATACCACCTGGGATGATGGGCGGTGTGGGCTGTCTGACTCATTTGGCACCCCATGGAAGGAGAAAGGACTTAAACCACTCCTTGGTCGCTTCCAACTTGTATTGCTGAATTGCTCCGGCCGGGTCCACGTGCTTCGGACAAACTTTCGTGCACTCGCCCACAAACGTGCACCCCCAAATGCCATCATGCTGGGAAAGAATGTCGAGACGCTCCTGGGATCCCTCGTCGCGGGAATCTCGATTGTAGCGTTGCGCCAGGGCGATCGCAGCCGGCCCAAGGAAGTGTGGGTCTAGCCCATAGACGGGGCAAGCGGCGTAGCAGATCAGACAGTTGATACACATGCTGAATTGCTTGTAGTCATCCAACTGCTCCGGCGTCTGGAGGTATTCTCCGTCAGACAACGGTTTTTCCTGCTCTCGGATGAGCCAGGGTTTTACCCGCTGGAGTTTCACCATGAAATCGGTCATGGCTATCACGAGGTCTCGCACCACCGGAAAATTCCTCAGAGGTTCAACCCGGACAGGACCTGGCATGTAGTCAGACAGAAACGTGGCACACGTAAGCTTTGGCTCGTCGTTTACCATCATCCCACAACTCCCGCAAACCCCCATGCGGCAAGACCAGCGGTACGAGAGTGATGTGTCGAGCTTGTCCTTGATGTAGTTGAGTGCGTCGAGCACCACCCAGTCCTTTCGAAAAGGCACCTCAAACTGTTGGAACGTGGGCTCCATCTCCTGTTCGGGACGATAGCGTGCGACTTCAAGAGTGATGGTTTCAGCCATGTTTCCTCTACTTTCCGTAGACGCGCTCTGCGGGAGGCCAGCGAGTGATGGTTACCGGGAGATACTGCACCTGGGGTGTACCGTCTTTCCTTTGGGAAACGAGCGAGTGAGCCAGGAACTCGCCGTCATCCCGCTTGGGGAAGTCAGTGCGCTGATGAGACCCGCGCGATTCGGTTCGATTCAGAGCACACTGAACGATGGCTTCAGATACGTCCAGCATGAAAGAAAGCTCCAGCGCCGTAGTCAATTCGGTGTTGAAGGTGCGGCTGTGATCCGACATGGCCACGTCTTGAAAGCGCTCCTGCAGCCTTCGCAGAGTTGCAGCGGCCTCGGCGAGCAGGGCTCCGGTTCTGTAAATCCCGGCGCTCTTCTCCATAGTTTTCTGCATTTCTTCTCGGAGAGTCGCGATGCTCTCGTGCCCTCCAGTCTTCCGAAGAAATTGATCTTCCAATCTCCGTTTCTCATCCTCAGCCTGGGCGAGGACGTGCCCATTGGGAGTCGGATGCTCCAATGCGAAAACTGCTGCGGACTTACCGGCTCGCGCTCCAAAAACCAGAAGTTCAGTTAGAGAATTGGAACCCAAGCGGTTGGCACCGTTGATACTGACGCAGGCCACCTCACCTGCGGCAAACAATCCCGGGAGTGGAGTGGCTCCATTAATATCAGTGTGAACACCACCCATCATGTAGTGGACGACGGGTCTGACTGGGATCAGTTCTTTGACAGGATCGATGTTTTCGTACTTAAGACAGAGCTCTCGAACAAAGGGAAGCTTTGTGGTGATGACCTTCTCGCCGAGATGACGAAGATCCAGATGGACGACCGAACCATAGGGACCTTCAATGGTGCGGCCCTTCTCCTGTTCCTTCACAAAGGCTTGAGACAAGCGGTCCCGCGGTCCTAGCTCCATCGAACGCAGCACCGGTTTGGGTTGTGGTTTTCCCAGGTCGTAGTCCTGCAAATACCGGTATCCATCCTTGTTGAGCAGGAGGCCTCCCTCAGCCCGTGAGGCTTCGGTAATCAGGATTCCTGTGAAGGGCAACCCCGTCGGATGGTACTGCACGAACTCCATATCCTTTAGCGGCGCGCCCGCCCTATAAGCCAGAGCCATGCCGTCGCCGTTCTTGATGTTGGCATTGGTGGTGAAAGGAAAGACTCGGCCGCATCCCCCGGTGCAAAGAATCACCGCCTTGGCAGTGATGGCCTGGATCTTCCCGGACATTAGGTCGATGGCGACCACACCCTGAACTCGCCCGTCATCTTCCAGCAACCGGCTGACAAACCATTCGTCATAGCGAGTAATGGCGCCGTACTTCAGGGAGGTCTGAAAGAGGGCGTGAAGCATGTGGAAGCCAGTCTTATCCGCGGCGAACCAAGTGCGCTCCTTCTTCATCCCCCCGAACGGCCGAACGGCAATATGTCCGTCCGGCTCCCGGCTCCAGGGGCAACCCCAATGTTCCAGACGCAGCATCTCCTCGGGAGCTTCCTTGACGAAGGCCTCCACCGCATCTTGATCACACATCCAGTCGCCGCCGGAAATCGTGTCGTAGGCATGATCTTCAAGACTGTCGCCTGGCTTGATCACGGCAGCAGCTCCCCCTTCGGCAGAAACCGTGTGACTTCGCATCGGATAGACCTTGGAAACCACGGCCACGCTCAGTTTTGGGTTCAACTCGGCAACGGCGATGGCCGCGCGCAGACCCGCCCCCCCGCCACCCACCAAGAGAACATCGTGGGAAGAAACATCCATGAGTTTCGGCAGCCTCCTGGTCTCGCAAAATGGGTCTGGAAAGTGGGAACCGCTGTCCTCAGCGGCGAACTCAGGGCTCGGTTAGGACGACCGCCCGCCGCTCGAGTGTCAGCAGACACACGAGCGGCTCCCACATTTTCACATTTTCATCCGTGGTAGCGCTGCGGCATCAGCCGCTCCTCTACTCTATACACTACACCGCTTTGAACCGGGGTGGCGAGAGACTACCTGCAAATCGGCCCAGAATCAAGATTCAAGCGACAGATTCAAGCGAAACAAGATTCCAAGTGCCATCGCGATAGGCCCCGGCGCCAACGCTCAACACCAAACGGCTCGCTTCAGACACCCGCCTGAAGTAAGATTATCCCTGAACTTCTTCTCTCCGGCTTTCTAAAGGAAGTTCCAGGAGGCTACATGCGTTACTCACCCCGGCGCGAATTCATCAAGAACTCTGCAAAGGCGGCCCTACTGGCGGGTCCCGCGCTGAGAACGAGTTTTGCCAAGTCGAGCCCGAATGAGAATGTGAATGTCGCGGTCATGGGAATTCGAGGGCAGGGTGCATTTCACCTCAAGAACTATCCCAAGTTGCCCAACGTGAATGTCGCGGCTGTCTGCGATATTGACGAACGGCTGTTCCCGAAGGCGCTGGCCGAGGTTGAGGCGGCCGCTGGGAAGCGACCGAAGACTTATACCGACATCCGGCGCTTGCTGGAAGACAAGGATATCGACGCGATCTCGATTGCTGCTCCCAACCATTGGCATGCGCTCGCAACGATCTGGGCTTGCCAGGCCGGCAAAGACGTCTACGTAGAAAAACCAGCCTGTTATGCCATCGAAGAGGGCCGCCGGATGGTGCAGGTTGCCAGCAAGCACCAGCGTGTGGTTCAGGTGGGTACCCATCATCGCAGCCGGCCAGTCATGCGTTCGGCGGTGGAGTACCTGCACTCCGGGAAACTCGGAAAGATCTACATGATCAAATGTGTCTGCTTTCGGCCTCGTGAAGATATCGGCCGCAAGCCCGACTCAGCGGTTCCGACGGGCGTGCACTACGATCTTTTTCGCGGACCAGCTCCCATGATTCCGTTCAATGAAAACCGCTTTCACTACAACTGGCATTGGTTCTGGGACACCGGCAACGGCGAGACTGGCAACAACGGCCCGCACATGGTCGATATGGCCCGCCACATCCTCAAGAAACGCGAACACCCGAAACGCATCGTGAGTATGGGAGGCGTGGATGTCTTCGCGGGCACGCAGGAAACGCCCAATTCGCAGCTTTCTTCGATGGAGTACGCGGACGGGACACGAGTCCAATTGGAGGTTCGCGGCCTGTATACCAATGCCGAAGACAAGATCACTATGGGGTTGCTGGTTTACGGTTCGGAAGGCTGGATGCACCTGGACTTTGATGAATGGGCCACCTACTTTGGCCGCAAGAACGAACCGGGCGAGCGTTGCGGCGAAGCGGAAGCCAATGCAGCGTCTGACACCTATCAAAAGTTTGGCAGCGACGGCCCCATCCACTATGCAAACTTCATCGATGTAGTACGCTCGCGCAAAGTGGAAAATCTGCACACGAACGTTGAAGAAGGTCACTGGTCGGCCGCGATGTGCCACCTGAGCAACATCGCCTATCGCACTGGCCGGACCCTGGTATTCGATAGCAAGCACGAAAAGTTTGCAAACGACAAGGATGCCGACCGCCTGCTAACCCGGGAGTATCGCGCCCCTTTCGTGGTGCCGGATAGGGTATAGATCGTGTTCGGAGGACGTCTACTCTCTCCCTAGATCGGTTGGCAACGGCAGGGACGCGCTGCTCGCGTCCGCCACGGTGAAACTAACAAGGGTAGGGAGCACCGCTTCGCCACCACCGATCAACGGGAACTTTTCACAGCTTCAGAGTAGCTGGGCAAAGAATCTAGATCTGTAGGAAGGCGGCGTGAGCATGCGCCACCATAAATGGAGATCTCTTGACAGCCAGGGTCAGAGAAACCAGCTCCCTCGAAGACGTTCTCGCCGAGCGTACTGTAGAAGGCAGCCTCTACGAGAAGCTTCACAATAACCGCGTGCGATGCTTCGCGTGCGGGCATCGGTGCGTCATTCTGGAGGGGCTGCCAGGCATCTGCAAGGTTCGCTTCAACCAGGAAGGGACGCTTTACGTTCCGCAGGGCTACGTCGGAGCGCTGCAATGTGATCCGGTTGAGAAGAAACCTTTCTTTCATGCCTTGCCCGGATCGCTGGCAATGAGCTTCGGCATGCTGGGCTGCGACTACCACTGCGCCTATTGCCAAAACTGGTTTACGTCTCAGACGCTTCGCGATCCCAATTCCACAGCCTCTCCGCGCGATCTGACCGCAGAGGACCTGGTTCGCCTCACGGCCAGTCATCAAGCCAGAATCATCGCCAGCACCTACAACGAGCCGCTCATCACCAGCGAGTGGGCTGTGGAAGTCTTTCGCGCAGCGAGGCGACAAGGACTGAAGACCGCTTACATCTCGAATGGGAATGGAACACCTGAAGTCATCGACTATCTTCGCCCCTGGGTCGACCTCTACAAAGTGGACCTGAAGAGTTTTCGAGACCGAAACTATCGAAAACTCGGCGGCCGGCTCGACGGCGTGCTCGACACCATTCAGCGTCTCTATCAGAAGGGTTTCTGGCTTGAGGTTGTGACGCTGATGATTCCGGGATTTAATGATTCGCACGAAGAAATCAGCGACATCGCAGCATTTCTGGCCGGAATTTCACCTGACATCCCATGGCACGTCACGGCGTTCCACAAAGACTACCGGATGACCGACCCGGATAACACGCCCGTCGCAACTCTGATTGGTGCTGCCGAGATTGGAAGATCTTCAGGCCTCCGCTACGTGTATGCGGGGAATATCCCAAGTCATGTCGGCGGCTGGGAGAATACCTATTGTCCCTCCTGTAACACGCTTCTCATCGAACGATGCGGTTTCCGCATCCGGCAGAACCGCCTGCAAGCTGGCAGTTGTCCCAGCTGTCAATCCGCCATTCCCGGAGTTTGGAACTAGCCTCCTAAAAGGTTGCTGAAAAACTCACCTTTTCGGGATAGAGCTTTCTGATCGGTATTTTTTTGAGTCTCTCAATGAACTTTTTGGATGGATTCATTTCGATTTCACCCTCTTGGGATGGGTTTGTTCTG
>Ga0187892_10002202_pt1 | contig 40560 bp, 39 predicted proteins | sample MA1701073metaG_FD_139345 | JGI IMG/M metagenome (GOLD analysis project Ga0187892, IMG submission 139345) | Bio-ooze microbial communities from a basaltic lava cave in the Kipuka Kanohina Cave System on the Island of Hawaii, USA - MA170107-3 metaG ... | reverse complement strand
TTTCCGGCTGTTCTGATGTTTGATTCAAGTTTGATTTGTGTCCTGTGATGATCTCTTACTGCGGCGCTCAGACGCCTATCATTACAGACTTTGCCCAATTTTCAAAACTTGCAACCAGTTCAAAAGGTTGTTTCTGCTTTGCCTCTGCCTATTGCTGGGAGCCGGAGGAATCGTTTGTGTTCTCCCGGTTGGCGTTGGCCCGGCTGGCGCTTCTGAGGGCGCGGCCTATTCCGCTCCCGAACAAGTCGGCGTCATCAACGACGCCGCGCTCGGCGAAATCTCCGGCCTGACGCCGAGCCGCACGGGCAAAGGGCTGTGGTGGGTCCATAACGACAGCGGCGACCGCGCGCGCCTTTACGTCATCAATTCCCGAGGCAGGTTGCTCGCACGATTCACAGTCGCAGGCGCGCGGCACCGCGATTGGGAGGACCTGGCGAGCGGCCCCGGACGCGACGGCAAACCGGCGCTCTACATCGCCGATTTCGGCGACAATGCCCGCCGCCGCGACGACCTCATGCTCTATCGCGTCAAAGAACCCGATCTGTCGAAAGGGGTGAAAGACGGCGTGACGCAAGCCGCTGAAGCCTTTCCGTTCGAGTATCCCGACGGGCATCACGACGCGGAGGCTCTGCTGGTCGACCCGAAGAGTGGCCGACCTTACGTAGTGACGAAGAGCTTCCGGCCTCCTTGCGGTGTTTATCGCTTCCCCCTGCCGCTGAGGCCTGATGAAAAAGTGACACTCGAAAAGGTGTCGGGCGCGGGGGCCGAGCGGATTTCGCAATTGACGCTGGTGACCGGCGCAGCCGCTTCGCCGGACGGCCGGCGCGCGGTCGTCCGAACTTATTTCGGCGCCTACGAACTGGCGCGTGACGCCGGAGAGAGCTTCGAGTCGATCTTCAACGCCACGCCAGTTTCGGTCGCACTCGCGCAGGAAAAACAAGGAGAGGCCATCAGCTATGCGCCCGACGGGCGATCCATCTTCACGGTCAGCGAGAGGATTCCCGCGCCCATCTTTCAGATCAAACGCTCCGGCGGGCCGAGCAGGGGGCGTCGTTTCCGTTGAATTCGCGCCGGGTGTTTAAACCTTGTCACTCCGCGAAGCCGCTTGCTATACTCTGCCTTCCGCACTTTCAAAGCATTACAACATCAACCTGTAACCGAACGATCCGGGATAGCGTCTGCGCATTCGAGGCGAAATCCATTCCTTTTGTGAATTCACTGAAAACTCTCAACCCAACGGAGGTAAGCTGATGAGCAGTTCAGATGAACGGAGCGACAAACCGGACAACAACAGCGGGGTGTCGCGCCGAAACTTCCTCAAAGGCACAAGTCTGGCTCTCACCATCCCGCTGGTCGCAGGCGGTGAAAATGAAGTGAAAGCCGCCGGAGCCGATGTTCCAATTCTCGGCCCCGATAAAGTCAACATCACTCTCAACATCAACGGCGCTCCCAAAAAAGTCGGCGTCGAACCGCGCGTGACGCTGCTCGATGCGCTGCGCAACGACCTGGACATCACCGGGGCCAAACGTGTTTGCGACCGCGCCACCTGCGGCGCTTGCACGATGATTGTGGATGGCAAAGCGGTCTACTCCTGCACGATGCTCGCCATCGAAGCTCAGGGCAGGAAGATCAGGACCGTCGAAGGTCTGGAACAAAACGGCAAGCTCCATCCGGTGCAGCAGGCTTTCTGGGACAACGACGCGCAGCAGTGCGGGTTCTGCACGCCGGGCTTCGTGATGGCCTGCACGGCGTTGCTCGAAAAACATCCCACGCCGACGGCGGAGCAGATCAAGCTGGGCGTGGGCGGCAATCTCTGCCGCTGCGGAACCTACGACGGCATCAAGGGCGCCATCGCCCAGGCTTCGGCTGAGTTGAAGAAGACCCGGCCCGCAAAATTAACGAGAGGAGGTAAGAGCAATGGCTGAGTACAAATGGCCTGAAGAAGGCAAACGAACTCACATCGGCAAACGCATCAAGCGATTGGACGGCCCGGACAAAGTCTCAGGCCGCGCCAAATACACTTACGATATGAACCGCCCGGGAATGCTCTTCGGCAAAGTCGTGCGCTCGCCTTACGCCCACGCGAAGGTCGTCAGCATTGACCTGAGCGTTGCCGAGAAGATGCCGGGCGTCAAAGCTGTCAAGGCTCTTCAAAACCCCGGCTTCGAAATTCAGTGGGCGGGCGAACAGGTCGCCGCAGTGGTCGCCGAAACCGAAGGTCAGGCCGAAGACGCGGCGCGCGCCATCAAAATCCAGTACGAGAAGCTGCCGCATTTCGTCAACGAGCAGAACTGGGAGGCGATCCCCGAAGCCAACCGCCGCAAGCCGAGCGAGGCTGTCGCAGGCGATCCCGAAAAAGCGTTCAAGGAAGCCGACGTCGTTTTTGAGAGCGCTTACGGCAACGAAGTGATTACGCATTGCTGCCTGGAGCCACACGGACTGGTCGCCGAATGGGAGGGCGACAACCTGCTGGTCCACCAGTCAACGCAATCCGTTACGGCCAATGGCGGAGAGTTTGCGCGAAACCTGGGAATTCCCGCCGGCAACGTTCGCATCAAGATGGAGCACATGGGCGGCGGATTCGGCAGCAAGTTTCCGGTCGATCCCTGGGGTACCGAAGCCGCCAGACTCTCCAAGATGGTTGGCGGTAAACCGGTCAAGATCATGCTCGAACGCGACGCCGAGTTGATGGTCGCCGGCTCGCGGCCCTCGCTCTTCGCCCGCGTCAAAGTCGGCGCGAAGAAAGACGGCACGATCACCGCCTGGGAGTCCCATACCTGGGGCTCGGGCGGTGTGGGCAACTTCAACGTCGCCAATCTGTTTCCGTACGTATTCAGGCCCGGCATCGAAAACAGGAAAGAGACCCTGACGATTATCGGCACCAACACCGGGCCGCAGCGAGCCTGGCGCGCGCCCAATCATCCGCAAGGCTGCCTGATCACAATGGCGGCGTTCGATGACGTGGCCGCCGAACTGAAGATGGATCCGCTCGACTTCTTCCTGAAGAACATTGATAAGACCGGAGCGCGCGCCAGCGTTTACCGCGAGGAATTGCTGAAGGCCGCCGAGATGATCGAATGGAAGAAGCTGTGGCGTCCGCGCGGCGAAGGCGCTCCGGGCAGCACAAAGACGGTCAAACGCGGGCTTGGACTTTCGATCCACACCTGGGGCGGCGCGGGCCACGCCAGCGAATGCGACCTGACGATCCATCCCGACGGTTCGGTCGAAGTGAAGATGGCAACGCAAGACCTCGGCGTCGGCACGCGCACCGTGCTGGCGATCGTGGCGGCGGACACGTTGGGCATACCGCTCGACGTGGTCAAAGTCCACATCGGCGACAGCCGCTTCCCGCCGTCCAACGGCTCAGGCGGTTCGACGACGGTCGGCGGCATCAGCTCTTCGACGCGCCGCGCGGCGGTTGACGCGCTCAACGCGTTGTTTGAAAAAGTCGCGCCGGCGATGAACACCACGCCCGACAAGCTCGAAGCTGTCGGCAGCAAGGTTCAGGAGATTGGCAAACCGACCAACAGCATGACCTGGAAACAGGCTTGCGCGAAGCTGGGGGTTCAACCGCTCAACCGGCGGGGCAAGAACCCGGACGCCGGCAAAGGCACGCTGACCACCGGCGGCGTCGGCGGCGCGCAGATGGCCGACGTTTCGGTGGACATCGAGACTGGCGTCGTCAAGATGAACAACTTCGTCGCCGTGCAGGATTGCGGCCTGATCATTGATATGAAGACCACCGAAAGCCAGGTCTTCGGGGCGATGATTATGGGCATCACCTACGCGCTCTACGAAGAACGGGTGATGGACGATCAGACCGGCAAGATGCTCAATCCGAACATGGAGTTTTATCGCCTGGCCGGATTGCGCGACCTGGGCAACTTCAAAGTCCATATGGTGACCGGCAAGGGGCACGACGAACGCGGCGTCATCGGCATCGGCGAGCCGCCGGTCGTTTCGCCCGGCGCGGCGATCTCCAACGCCGTGGCCAACGCCATCGGCGTGCGCGTGCCGACCATCCCATTGACTCCGGAACGCGTGCTTGCGGCGCTCGAAAAGAAAGGAGGGGCCAATGCAAAAATTTGAGTACGCCAGCCCAACCACCAAAGAGCAGGCTGTCGCCTTGCTCGGCAAATCGTGGGGCGCCACCGAAGTCCTCGCGGGCGGAACCGATCTGCTCTCGTTGATGAAAGATTTCATCGTCACGCCGAAGCGCGTGGTCAACATCAAAGGCATCACGGAACTCCAGCGGGTCGTCACGCCGCGCAACGGCTCGGCGAACATCGGCGCTCTGGCCTCCATTGAGCAACTGATCGACGTGCTCGGAAAAGGCTTCCCGGCGATCACCGACGCCGCCAAAGAGATCACCAGCCCGCAGATCCGCAATATGGGAACTGTGGGCGGCGACCTGCTCCAACGCCCGCGCTGCTGGTATTACCGCGCGGGTTTCGGACTGTTGGCGAAGGGCGAAAACGGCGAGCCGCTGGTTCCCAACGGCGACAACCGTTATCACGCGATCCTGGGCAATGACGGCGAAGCGAAATTCGTCAACCCGTCGTCGCTCGCGCCAGCTTTCATCGCGCTCAACGCGAAGATCAAAATCTTCGGTCCTTCGGGCGAACGCGAAGTGGCCGCCGACAAATTCTTCGTGACGCCGAAATCGGACGGCGCCCGTGAGTACGATCTGCAACCGAACGAGATCGTGACGTGGATCACCATCCCGCCCACGCTCGGCGTGCGCAGCGCGACTTACGAGGTTCGCCAGCGCGAGGCGCTCGATTGGCCGCTGGCTGTGGCGTCCATCGCCTTGACGCTCGACGCCGCCAAGAAGGTCAAAGCCGCGCGCATCGCTTTGGGCCACGTTGCGCCGACGCCGTGGCTGGCCAGCGAGGCCGCCGAGTACCTGGTCGGCAAGACCATCAACGAAGAAGTGGCCGCTGAGGCGGGCAAGATCGCTCTGGCGCAGGCGAAACCGCTCAGCCGCAACGCGTACAAAGTTCAACTCGCCCGCGTCGCCGTCAAACGCGCGATTTTGCAGGCGGCGGGATAGCTGGGAAGAGGAGACAAGGGGACAGGGGGACAAGGAGAATAGGAACAACCATCCTATTCTCCCCCCTTCTCCTCTTCTCCTTGTCTCCCCTTCTTCAATGAAGGAGATCACAATGGCTGAACTTCACAACTTAGACCCGAATCGTCCCAATTTGTGCGCGGCGCTGCGCAGCAAATATATGTTTATCTGGGCCGAAAACGACCCGGCAGTGGAGCGCTCCAACTCCGGCATCTTCTGGTGCCTCCACACGCAAGGGCCGCTGGGGCCGGACGGCGAGCTGGCCGAACCCGGCAACTGCGACTCAGGCGAGCGCGGTTGCCATTGCCAGGAAATCACTGTAGCCTGATTACCCGTTTGTCGTCCCGCCTTCAGGCGGAAGAATTCGATAACGCTTCCGCCTGAAGGCGGGACTACAAACTCAATCTCTTAAGGAGGGCAGTAACAATGCGCAAACTCACTCTGGTTTTCTCGATCTGTTTTGCGGCGCTGCTGGTCTCGACGGCCAACGCGCAGCAGATTTACGGCGAATACATCGAATCGCGAAACGCGGATGTTTACACCGGCCATTGCTTCGCGATGTCCGAAGTCAACCTGATGGGCGACCAGGCGATCGTCGGCTGGCGCGTGTCGAAAGGCGAATGGAACGGCGTCAAGCTCGATGGCTTGAGCGTCGTCGGCGTGGCCAAAGCTTCCGGCACGCTCGGCAGCGCGTTCACCAATCCGTTCCCGGCCAAAGCGATCCTGATCTTCGACGAAAAAGCCACTCCGGCGCAGCGCGATGCTTTAAAAGCGTTCGCGCAGGAGATGGGCGGCGAATTGCTCAAGAACGTCGTGCGCACCGAGAGCGCGCCGATCACGCTCAACCTGGAATTTCACGGCGAGCATCCGAGCGGCGGCAAGCTGCAGGCCGGTGAGCTGGCCAGCATCATCGCCCGCAGCATCACGCCGAAAGACACCATCTGCGGTCACGAGCAGGTCTACTATCCGCCTTTGACGCCGACCTCTCACACGATGCCAACCGCCGCCACACTCGATCAGTTCAAAGGCGAAGGCCTTGGTGTCACGTGGACGCTCCGCGAAAAACGTAGCGCCTTTGTCGGCCATTTCGCCCGCTGATCCGTTTGCCAATCTTCACCAGCGAACCACTGCTCCGGCCATTTCAGATTGGCTCCGGGGCGGTGGTTTGGTTTATTGCGAGGTTTAACAGTGGTACCGCTGAGGGCTGAAAGGAAACGCAAGTCGCGGGAAGAAGAAGAATTCGACGAGATCGCCGAAGAGTTGCGTGAAGCGCGGGAAGATCTCGAGCGAAAGGTCGAACGGCTGATCACTGAGGACGACACGCCGGTGGACAATCTCTTTTCAGAACGACAGCAGAAATTGCTTACCGATTCGCTCTACGCTTCCTGGCAAATCTCTACGGGCAAGAAGAAGTCGCGGCGGAAATTCCTGGCTATGGCCAACGTCGGCCTCTTTCCTGCTCCCGAACAGGAAGCAGTCGTCGTTCCCGACATGCTGCTCAGCCTGGACGTGCAAGCCCCCAAAGATGTCCTGCTGAAGAAGCATCGCAGCTATTTCCTCTGGCTCTACGGCAAACCGCCGGATGTCGTGATCGAGATCGTCTCGAATCGCAAGGGCAAGGAGTTGACCGACAAAAAACAGCGGTACTCCCGAGTGCAAGTGCCTTACTATGTCGTCCACGACCCGGCGCGCAGATTGAGCTTGAACAAGCTGACGATTTTCGAGTTACAAGGCGGAAGTTATGTCCAGCGGGACGATCACTGGTTGCCGAACATCGGATTGGGTTTTGTCATTGTCGAAGGCGAGTTCGAAGGCGTGACAGCGCAATGGCTGCGCTGGTGCGATGCGAAAGGCAAGCCTTTAGCGACGTCATCCGAACGCTCGCAACAGGAAGCCAAACGCGCCAATCGTGAAGCTCAGCGCGCAGAACGCGAAGCTCAGCGCGCAGAACGCGAAGCTCAGCGCGCAGAACGCGAAGCTCAGCGCGCAAAGAAGCTGGCCGCGAAGCTGAAAGAATTGGGAATTGATCCAAACAAGCTCTGATTGAACTGATTCCGAGATAGGAGGCAGGTTAAGTTGATGAAAAGGTTCGTCATTCCATTTGCATTGCTGATCATCGCCCCATTCGCAATGGCGAGTGGCAGGACAGATGATAAAAGCTACAAAGTCGAAGCCATCGGTGAATTGAAAGAGGCGAAAGTCGCCGAAGCCGTGCGCGGCGCGCTCGAAGCGAAAGGTTTGCGCGTCACTGATGACCAGGGCAAAACGATTTGCGAAATCTGGTTTCGCAAAGAGATTCCCACCGGCAAAGGAGAAGTTATGGGCGCCAGCTTCGGTCAGATCGCCGAAGGGACCCTCGCCGGCGTCATCAATTTCCCTTCCAACACTTCAGATTTTCGCGGCCAGGGCGTCAAGCCCGGCTGGTACACGTTGCGTTACGCGTTGATCTTGCAGGACGGCAATCATCTAGGCGTCTCGCCTGCGCGCGATTTCTTTCTGCTCTGCCCGGCAGCCGACGACAAAGACCCGAACGCGGTGTTGAAGATGGAAGAATTGCTCAAGCTGAGCCGCGCGGCGATTGGCGCTGGTCATCCGTCGCCCTGGTTCTTTGCGCCAGCGACTTCGGCGGAAAAAGAGTTGCCGAAGATCGTCAGGAATGAAAATCATCACGTTATTCTCGAAACAAAGCTCGCGACGAATTCCGGTCAGTTGGCCATCGGCATGGTCGTGGTCGGCAGCACTGACCACTAAAAGATAACGATAGTAAATCTCAGCCACGCAATATCAGTTTGAGGGCGTTCTCTCTCTTCGCGCTCTCGGAAATCTTAGCAAATGTCTTTTCAGAAAGGGCACTATGCGGCAACAATCACTCCATATCCTGGGTCTCTTATTGATGGCTTGTCTCTGGCAAGCGCCGCTCAGCGTGGCGCAGCGCCAGCCCGCCCGGCCCAACATCCTGTTCTGCTTCGCCGACGATTGGGGACGTTACGCCAGCATCTATGCGACGCTGGAAAAACAGCCTTCGCTCAACCAAGTCGTTAAAACGCCGAACATTGATCGTATCGCGCGCGAAGGCGCGCTGTTTCGCCGCGCATTTGTCAGCGCGCCGTCGTGTACGCCGTGCCGCAGCGCACTATTGTCGGGGCGCTATTTTTTCAACACCGGACGCGGCGCAATTTTGCATACGGCGGAGTGGGACGCTTCGATCCCCAGCTTCCCACATCTGCTGCGCGACGCGGGCTACCACATCGGCGAGACGTACAAAGTCTGGAGTCCCGGCGCGCCCGTTGACGCTCCGTTCGGAGCAGGCAAACACGCCTACGAGAAAGCCGGCAATCTGCCGAACAACTTCTCGGAAAACATGACGAAGATGATCGGCGAAGGGCAGTCGTTCGACGCGGCGCGCGAGAAAATATACGGGCAAGTGAAGGACAACTTCGACGCGTTTTTGGCTGACCACAAGCCCGGCCAGCCGTGGCTCTATTGGTTTGGCCCCACGACCACGCACCGTCGCTGGATCAAAGGCTCAGGCAAAAAGCTCTGGGGCATCGAGCCTGACTCGCTGAAAGGCAAGCTGCCGCCGTTCCTGCCCGATGTGCCGGAAGTGCGCGAAGACGTGGCCGATTATCTGGGCGAGGTGCAAGCCTACGACGCCTACATCGGTTTGCTGCTGAAAAAATTGGAAGAGACGGGCGAGATGGACAACACCTTGATCGTCGTCAGCGGCGATCACGGGATGCCCGGCGTCACCAACGGCAAGTGCAATCTCTACGACTTCGGTACGGGAGTAACGCTCGTTGCGCGTTGGCCCAATAGCATCAAAGGCCGAGGACGGGTGGTGGATGATCTGGTCAGTCTGCCAGACTTGGCGCCGACGTTTTTAGAAGCAGCCGGCGTGCCGATTCCAGCGAGCGTCAACGCGCGCAGCCTGATGAACGTTTTGCGAGCGAACAAAAATGGGCGCGTAGACGCCAATCGCAACTGGGTGATCAGCGGGCGCGAGCGCCACGTCGCCTTCGCCAACGCCGACAACCTGCCTTATCCGCAACGCGCTTTGCGCACCACAGATTTTCTCTATGTGCGCAACTTCAAGCCCGACCGCTGGCCGCTGGGCATCCCCGTCGCGGTGACGGAAAGGAGCGCCCCGACACAGGAAGACCTCGAATCGAACACCTACGCCGCCTTCGCCGATATGGACGCCAGCCCGACCAAAGCCTGGCTGGTGTTACATCGTAATGCCCCGCAATGGAAACGGTATTACGACATCGCCTTCGCCAGACGTCCCGGCGAAGAATTGTACGATCTGCGCAAGGACCCGTATCAGACGAACAACGTCGCGGCTGATCCCGCCTACGCCAAAGAGAAATCAAAACTGGCGGCGCAATTGCTGAAGATTCTGTCGGAAGCGGGCGATCCTCGTGTCACTGGCGATGGGCTGACGTTTGAACGTCCGCCGTTCACCAACCCGAATGTTCCGCCACAGCAGCGATAAAGCCGGATAAAGTTTGTCCAGAAGCTGACAGAAAAAGTGGGACAAAAACAAACCACTGTTTTTTCTGCCCCACTTTTTCTGTCAGGTATTGAGAACTGCTGACCAATTAGCGGAGTGAGAAAACGCGCGCCTCTTCCCGAAAACGGGAATGCCGCATCCCACAAACGCACACCTCGCTCTTCCATGCCCAGCCAGCCTGAAGGCAAATTGATCTTTTTCAAGGCGATAAGATTGCCAAGCCGTGGTATGCCTCTTGTATCCATGACCCGGCGGGGGAGCCACCGTTGTTCCTGTAATCAATCAACCTGGGCTTCTCGTGTGAGAGGAGAAACCATGAATCAACTCTGGCAGGACTTGCGCTACGGCGCGCGAATGTTACTCAAGCAACCTGGCTTCACGTTGATCGCCGTGTTGACGCTCAGCTTGGGCATCGGCGCCAACACGATGATTTTCAGCACGCTGGATGCGCTGTTGCTGAGGCCCTTGCCTGGCATTGCCGGCCAGGAACGCATCGTGCAAATCGGGACGACGAACAACGGACAGGGCTTCAATTCGGTGTCGTATGTCGACTACCGGGATTACCTCGACCAGAACTCGACCTTCGTTGGCATCGCGGCGGAAAGCGAGCAACAGTTTCATCTCGGCCTGGACAAGACCGCCGAACGCATCAAAGGCGCGTTGGTGACGGGGAATTACTTCGATGTGCTGGGCGTCAAACCGGCGCACGGGCGATTGCTTCAGTCCGCCGAGACTGAGGTCGAAGGCGCAAATCCCGTGGCCGTCATCAGCCAGCGGTTGTGGCGCAACCAATTTGGCGCGGAGCCTGTCGTTGGCAAAACCATCAGCCTGAATTCTCACTCCTACACCATCATCGGCGTCGCGGCGGAATTCAATCGCACGAGTCCGCTGGATGAAAAGACCGATGTCTGGATTCCCATCACGATGTGGCGGCACGGCAATCCCTGGATGGCGCAGCTTGGCGTTGACTTGCTCAACAATCGCGGTTCGGATTTTGTAGGCTTGCTTGGAAGGCTCAAGCCCGGCGTGACGGTGGAACAAGCACAGGCTGATCTTTCGACCATCGCTGGTCGTTTGGCGCAATCCTACCCCAAAACCAATGCGAAGCGCGGCGCCCGTGTTATTGCCGGTCTCGGTCTGTCGCCTGCGGACGGCAAAGAGTTGCAGCAATTCTTCGGCGTTCAGTTTGGGATTGTCGGCATCGTCCTGCTGATTGCCTGCGCCAACATTGCTGGGTTGATGCTGGCGCGCACGGCGGCGAGGCAGAAAGAGATGGGTGTCCGCCTGGCGCTCGGAGCCGGACGCTGGCGCATCGTGCGGCAATTGCTGACCGAAAGCGCGTTGCTGGCGTTGCTGGGAGGCGCGCTGGCGCTGATCGTCGCGGCTTGGTTGACCGACGGGCTTAGTTCGATGTTGCCGGATGAGCAAAGCGATATGCGGGCGGAACTCAAACTCGCGCTGGATTGGCGTGTGCTGGGCTTCACGCTGGGTTTGTCGGTCGTCACGGGGCTTCTGTCCGGACTCGCCCCCGCCTTGCAATCGTCGAAGTTGAATCTGCTTCCGCTGCTGAAAGATTCGGGCGGTTCGTCGAGCCGCAACAGTCGAACTCGTTTGCGCAGCGGTTTGGTCATCGCCCAGATCGCATTGTCGCTCGTCTTGCTGGTCAGCGCCGGACTTTGCGTTCGCACGCTGCAAAACGCGCAAGCGATCAATCCTGGTTTTGCTACCGAAAACCTGCTGACGGCCAAGCTCGATCTGGGGCGGCAAAATTATTCCGAAGCTCAAGGACGCCAGTTTTATCAGCAACTGCTGGAACGCCTGGGAAGTCTGCCCGGCGTCGAAGCGGCGAGTCTAGCGCTTAGCGTGCCGCTGCAAGGCAGCAGCAGAGGCAATTCCGTAGAGGTGGATAAGCAGGGGCAATTCAACATCCGCTTCAACATCGTCACGCCAACTTATCTGGACACGCTGGGTATTCCGTTGTTGCTCGGACGTCGCTTCAGCGAACTGGACAACGCCCAATCGCTGCGCGTCGCCATCATCAATGAAACCTTCGCCCGCTACGCCTGGCCGAACGAAAGCCCGGTCGGCAAACTCTTCATCTGGAAAGACCGCGTAGATCAGCCGATTGAAATCATCGGCGTCGCGCGTGACGCCAAAAGCCAGGATTTATTTCTCGGCACGATGAGCTTTCGGATACTCGGATTCAAGCCGTCTTGATCGGAGGCTTTGGTTTGCTGGCGCTGGCGCTGGCCAGCCTCGGCTTGTACGGCGTGCTGTCGTTCAGCGTCCGGTAGTTGAGGAGCCGTGTGACGCGAAAGTGTCACGCACGGTTTTGAAGCCGAGTCGGAGCGGCGACGCTTCGGCTCAGGGCAACTCACTCTGAGAGTGAACGATGCGGCGGAGGGTGTTTGCCTTCGAGCTTCAACGCACGACGCAAATTGATGACGCCTTCTCGATTGAGCCGCAGCGCTTCGATTGTGGCGCGACCTGTCGGGGTCAAGCCGAGCAGCGTCAGACTGTCTTCGCTCCAGGCGAAGTGTTCGCGCCATTGATCTTTGCGCGGATGATAGAGCGGAACCAGTTCGCGGCTGACCGGATCAAGCGCATGGGTTTTGTTGTATTTGGCATTGTTGCAGCCCTGACAGGCAAGCGCGAGGTTGCCGGCGACCGTTTTGCCGCCGAGGTCTTCGGGTGTGATGTGATCGTGAGAATGTTCCTGAGTGGCGTGCGAATCGGGACAGATGCAGTATTCGCAACAGCCCCGCGCGCGCTCCCTGACGAGTTGCCGCAGCTTTTTGGGGATGCGCTTTTTAGTCATGCGGGACGGGCTTGATGCCCAGTTTCTTGATCAACTCATCGAGCGTAACGCCGCGCAAGTGGGCAAGTTCAATCAGGTGCTTCAATCTTTCAGCATCGTGCATTTCAACTTGATCAGTGAGGCGGATCAATTCTTCCAGTTCATCTGGCGTGATTGTGCGTGACTGGCGCTTATCAATCAGCTCATTCAACCGTTGCTGGAGGCTTGCGGGCAGGCCCTGATTGATTTTCAGCAGAAGCTCCGTCTCTTTTTCCGAAAGCGTGGGCGCGTACTCCCTGGCTTTGAGCGAGAAGACCTTGCGGACGAATTCTTCGAGTTCATTCCGTGGCATCTGCAAAACGGCGTTGAGCAACTGTTCCTTTTCGATCTGTATGGTTGGCATATCGCTTACTCCTGTTTGATAACCTGCCAATGATAAACCGCGTGGCGCCGCATTGGCCAACGAAATGTGAACACTCCGTTGTGGAAAGGTTCGACTGACTTGGACCCGCGCGGCTTCAACCTTGACAAAATCCATGGCAGCCATCAACTCAGCGTTCTGTTGAATCAGGGCGGCGGGAAGTTCACCACCAGTCCGGTCTGTGACATCGGCCACGATCCCTTTGCCGTCGCCGTGGCCGACGTCAATCGAGATCGGCGGAACGATCTGGTTGCCGCTTGAAAACCGATCGAAAACGCGAAGAGGAAGACAATGAACACGCTCTGGCAGGACCTGCGCTACGGCGCGCGAATGTTGTTGAAGCAGCCCGGCTTCACGTTGATTGCCGCGCTGGCGCTGGGTGTTGGCGCGGCCACGGCGGTCTTCGGTGTCGTCAACGCAGTGGCGTTGCGCCCGTTGCCTGGCGTCGCGCATCCATCCCGCGCTGTTGCGAGCAGGTTCAGCGAGGTTACGATTCGGCGGTTCACACGGGCAGTTGATCTTGAGCAAACCTCCGAAACTTCGGCCAACGTCAGCCTGGGTGATTTGGACGGCGACGGCGATCTCGATCTTGTCCTGGCGAAGGGACGTCATTGGCCGTTGCACGATCGGGTTCTCCTGAACAACGGCAAGGGCGAATTTCCGGCGCCGCGGAATCTCGGCGCTACGCCGGATCGAACCTATTCGGCTGTGCTCACCGATCTGGACGGCGACGGCGATCTCGACGTGTTGGTCAGCAACGACAGCCCTGACCAGAAGCTGGTCTACCTGAACGACGGGAAAGCCAATTTCCGCGTTTCAGGCGCGTGGGGCGAACCGAAGTGGAACACGCGGAACGCGGCTGTAGCGGATTTGAACGGCGATGGCAAACCCGACCTGATCGCCGCCAACCGACAGAGCGCGAGTTACGTCTGCCTGAATCACGGTCGAGGGAATTTCAACCGCAGCGACTGCATCGTCATCCCCGCAGAGTCCGCCACCACCATTGCGCCCGCCGATTTCAATCAGGATGGGTTCATTGATCTGGCCGTGCCACACCGCGACGGCGGGCAAAGCGTCATTTACTTCAATGACGGCAAAGCGGGGTTTAAAAAGACCAAGCCATTCGGCCCCGCCACGTCAGCGGCGCGAGCGCCGGCGGCGGGCGACCTGAATGGCAATGGCTGGAACGATCTGGTCGTCGGTGACGAGAGACTCGGCGCCTTCGTCTACCTGAACGATGGCCAGGGAGGATCCCAAAACGGTTTGCCCTTGGGCGATAAGAAACTCGTGCCCTACGCCATCGCGATTGGCGATCTGAACCGCGATGGAAAAGCAGATGTCGTCATCGGCTACGTCACTGCGCCCGGCGTCGTCTTCTTCAATGACGGCTCCGGGCGCAGCTTCGCGCAAGCGAGCTTCGGGGATGGGCGGGGAGCGGTTTATGGGCTTGCGCTCGGCGATCTGGACGGTGATGGTTATCCTGATATCGCCACGGCCCGAAGCGACGCGCCTAACACCATCTACTTCAGCGGCAAATGACGCCTCGCCAACCGTAATTTCGGATGGTCGCTCTCCGATATCGATAGATTTTTTATCACGCTTATTGACAGAGCCTGAGCGCATTCATATACTTGGCGCTCCCAAACGGGGAGTGCTAATACCAAATAAGCTGATATGAGAATGGCTATTAAACCTGAGTAGAGAAGACTCAGGAAAATATGCTTGCGTTTGGGTAAGCCATGATCATCAATCACAAAACTATTTCACAAAACCAATATCGAAAGGAGTTTTTCCAATGGCAGTAAGCATTCGTCCACTCAACGACCGCATCATCGTCCGCCGCACGGAAGAGCAGGAGCAGATGCGCGGAGGGTTATACATTCCGGACACCGCAAAAGAGAAACCGCAGGAAGGTGAAGTGCTGGCGGTCGGCAACGGCAAATTGCTCGACAGCGGGCAGCGCATCTCGATTGACATCAAACCCGGTGACCGCGTGCTGTTCGGCAAATACGCCGGCACGGAGATCAAACTCGATGGCGAGGATTATTTGATCCTGCGCGAGGACGACGTTCTCGGCGTGATCGAAACCACGGCCAAAGGCAAAGGCGCAAAATAAGTTCATCATAAAACCAAGATTTTTCGGGAGGAATTTAGAAGTTATGGCTAAACAGGTTATTCATGGAGAAGATTCACGTCAGGCGATTTTGCGCGGCATCAACCAACTCGCCGACGCAGTCGCCATCACGCTCGGCCCCAAGGGGCGTAACGTGGTTATTGACAAGAAGTTCGGCTCGCCGACGATCACCAAAGACGGCGTGACCGTGGCGAAAGAGATTGAGTTGAAAGAGCCGCTCGAAAACATGGGCGCGCAGATGGTCCGCGAAGTCGCATCGAAGACTTCGGATGTGGCTGGCGACGGCACGACCACCGCGACAGTTCTGGCCCGCCAGATTTTCAAAGAAGGCGTTAAGACCGTCGCTGCCGGAGCGAACCCGATGGCCTTGAAACGGGGCATCGAGAAGGCGGTTGAGAGAGCCGTCGCGGCGATCAAAGAACAATCCAAGCCGGTCAAAGGTGACGCCATCGCTCAGGTCGGCACGGTTTCGGCCAACGGCGATCAGACCATCGGCGGCATCATCGCTGAAGCGATGAAGAAGGTCGGCAAAGACGGCGTCATTACCGTCGAAGAGTCGAAGTCGCTCGACACGCTGCTCGAAGTCGTCGAGGGCATGCAGTTCGACCGCGGCTACCTCTCGCCCTATTTCGTGACCGATCCTGAGCGCATGGAAGCGACGCTCGAGAACGCGCTGATCCTGCTCAACGAGAAGAAGATCAGCTCGATGAAGGATCTGCTGCCGCTGCTGGAACAGGTCGCCAAGATGGGCAAGCCGCTGTTGATCGTCGCCGAGGATGTCGAGGGAGAAGCTTTGGCGACGTTGGTCGTCAACAAGCTGCGCGGCACTTTGCAGGTTTGCGCGGTCAAGGCGCCGGGCTTCGGTGATCGCCGCAAGGCTATGCTCGAAGACATCGGCATCCTGACCGGTGGCAAAGTCATCAGCGAAGACCTGGGAATCAAGCTGGAGAACGTCAAACTCGAAGACCTCGGCAAGGCCAAGAAGATCACGGTGGACAAAGACAACACCACCATCGTCGAAGGCGCGGGCAAGGGCGCGGATATTCAGGGCCGCGTCGCCACCATCCGCCGTCAGATCGAAGAGACCACTTCCGATTACGACCGCGAGAAGCTGCAGGAGCGGTTGGCCAAGCTGGTTGGCGGCGTGGCGGTGATCAAGGTCGGCGCCGCGACCGAGACCGAGCTGAAAGAGAAGAAGGCTCGGGTTGAAGACGCTATGCACGCGACCCGCGCCGCGGTCGAAGAAGGCATCGTGGCGGGCGGCGGCGTGACGCTGGTCCGCGCCGCGAAAGCTCTGGATAGTCTCAAACTCAAGGAAGAGGACGAGCAGATCGGCGTCAACATCGTCAAACGCGCGCTGGAAGAGCCGCTCCGCAAGATCGCCGAGAACGCCGGCCACGAAGGCGCGGTGATCGTCGAGCGGGTCAAGGCCGAGAAGAACGAGAACATGGGCTTCAACGCCGAGACCGAGGAGTTCGAAGACTTGGTCAAGGCCGGCGTCATCGATCCGGCGAAGGTTGCGCGCACGGCTTTGCAGAACGCGTCGTCAATCGCCGCGCTGATGCTTACGACCGAAGCCTTGATCTCGGAGATTCCGGAAGAGAAGAAGGCTCCGGCGATGCCGGGCGGCGGTGATATGGGCGGGTTCTAAAAACCGCGGCAAGTCCACACAGCCTGCAAACAAGAAATGGCGATGACGCGCAACCGTCATCGCCATTCTTATTGCGCGAACCGGCTCGCTCACACCTTGATGAAAATCTTTCGCCGGTACAACACCCACATCAGCAGCCACCACAACAGCACGTAACAGATCGCAAAGGCCAGCGACGCGTTGATCGGCGAGAGCCAGGTCGCCAGCATCCTCTCGTAAATGAAAGTCTTCAAGTCGCCCATCGAACCGTCCAGCTTCGGAGCTTTGATGACCAACAACGCCTTCGCCATCAAACTCGACAGAACGTACAACGCCAGCGCGTTCACGCCGAAGACCACGAATGGTTTCACCCAGCGCCGGTAGCCTTTCACGTCAATCGCCCAATAACATAACGCCAGCAATTGCAGAGCCAGTCCGCCCGTGAACATCACATACGAACTCGTCCACAGCGCCTTGTTAATCGGAAACGCCCAATCCCACACATAACCGGCGATCACGCACAACGCGCCGGCAGCGAACAATCCTGCAATCTTGTCCAAAGCTTCGCGCCGCTCCATCAACCACTGCCCGGCCAACACGCCGAACAGCGCGGTGGTAATCGCCGGGATCGTGCTCAGCAAACCTTCGGGATCGTACATCGGTTTGTACGTGTGCCCGGCCAGCAGCGTGCGATCAACCCACGAGGCCAAACTGCCTTCCATCGTCAAATCACCCGCCGCAAATCCGGGCGCGGCAATCGTCTTCATCATCAACCAGTAACCGATCAGTAACGCGGCGGCGATGATCACCTGCGTCTTCACGCGCGCTTTCAAAAAGATCAACGCCGCGAAAAAGTAGCAGAGCGCGATACGTTGCAGCACGCCGGGGATACGCAGGTTGACCAGCTTATCCAGCGTGAATGGAAAAGCGTTCAGCATCAGACCAAGCAGGAAGATCACCAGCGTGCGCCGGAAGATTTTCAGATACAGATCGCGCTGATTACCGCCTGCCGCTTTCCGTTTTTCAAACGCCAGCGGAATCGCCACGCCGACGACGAAGACGAAGAAAGGGAAGACCAGATCGGTTGGCGTCCACCCGTCCCACGCAGCGTGCGACAGCGGTGGGTAGACCGCGTTCCAATTGCCCGCGTTGTTCACCAACACCATCGCGGCGATGGTCAGACCGCGAAAAACATCGAGGGAGGTCAGGCGTCCGGCAAACGCTGGCTCAGCCGCAGAAACTTCCGGCAGCATTTCCTTCGCTTTGCCCCTGATCGCCTCTTTGGTTTCAAAAGGCAGAGATTCTTTGTCCAGTTTGATCACAGGCGCTCCTCCTATGAGTGGCGTTATTGATACTGCGGTTGAGAAGAATTACCAGGATTGAAGATGTTGGACAGGGCGGATTATAGCCAAAATCGAGCGCAACGCACGCTCTTCCAAGCCGCTTTCAGACTTTATCAACGAATGGAGGTTTCAAATGAAATTGACTGCCTCCGCGCTCGCGTGCGATGCTGAAGCCTGACGAATCGTTCGTCTGTTTTACCCCCGCCTCTTAAAAGAAAACTCAAGAAAGGAAACAGATCATGATTCTGAAAACAAATCATACCGTTCAACGAATAGCGACGTGGCTGTTGTTGATGGCGATGATCGCTGCCCCGACCTTGTCTCTGGCGCAGGGAACCAGGATCGTCGCGCCGAAGAATAGATACAGCCCCGCCGATGATGTGAAACTTGGGACTCAGGCCGCCGCCGAAGTCGAGCGCCAGATGCCGACGTTGCCTGAAGACGGCAGTGTGGACGCTTACGTCGAACGTGTCGGCCAGCGGCTGGTGGCTGCGATTCCGCCCGAGTTCAATCAGCCGGAGTTCCGCTACCAGTTCGACGTGGTCAATGCCCGCGACATCAACGCCTTCGCGTTGCCAGGTGGGCCGATGTACGTCAATCGAGGGATGATCGAAGCCGCGCGCAACGAAGGCGAGATGGCCGGCGTGATGGCGCACGAGATTTCACACGTCGCGCTCCGGCACGGCACGGCGCAGGCCACCAAGCAACAGAGCGCGAAGGTTCAGGCAGGGGCTATCGGTGGCGCGATTCTCGGCGCGATCATCGGTGGCAACGTCGGCAGCGTCATCGCGCAGGGCGCGCAAATGGGCCTGGGCGCGTACTTGTTGAAGTACAGCCGCGAATACGAAACCCAGGCCGACATTCTCGGCGCTCAAATTCTGGCGCGCGCCGGCTACGACCCACGCGATTTGGCCAACATGTTCCGCACTATCGAGCAGCAGAGCGGAGGGAGCGGCGGCCCCGAATGGCTGAGCAGCCACCCGAACCCCGGCAACCGTTACGAGCGCATCAATCAGGAGGCGACGAAGTTGCGGATCGAAAGGTCGCGGACCGGGCAGGACACAGCGGCTTTCACTCGCGCCCAGTCCGAACTGCGCCGCATGTCGCCCGCGCCGACGATGCAGGAGATCGCGAGCAAAGGGCAAAGCAACCCTCAGGGTGGCGGGCAACAATATCCGGAGGACGCCAAGATCGCGTCTCGCGTCGAAAACCCGTCGTCCAATTACCGCGCTTACACCGGCGGCAACCTGTTCCGGGTGAATGTCCCCGACAACTGGCGGGAGTTCGCCAGCAATAACTCTGTGACCTTTGCTCCGGAAGGCGCTTTCGGCAATTACCGCGGCCAGTCGGTTTTCACACACGGAGCGATTGTCGGAGTGGTCGACGCGGGGAGCAACGATTTGCGTCAGGCGTCAGACCGGTACATCAATGGCTTGTTGCAGGGCAATTCGTACCTGAGTCCGCAGGGCAATTACCGCCGCGATTCGATCAGCGGGCGCAACGCGCTCTCGATGGTTCTGGCCGGGAGATCGAATGTGACGGGGCGCGATGAGGTTGTGGTCGTTTACACGACGATGTTGCGCAACGGCGCGTTGTTCTATCTGATCAACGTCGCGCCGCGCGACCAATACCGGGCTTACGAGCGGGCTTTCCAGAACGTGCTCCGCTCGGTTCAGATCAATGGGTGAAAGCAGCGAATGATCATCACTCTTCCTTCTTTCGCCAAAATCAACTGGACGCTCGAAATCCTGGGCAAACGCCCCGATGGCTATCACGAGTTGCGCACGCTGCTGCAAACTATCAGCTTCGCCGATGAATTGACGTTCGAGGCAATCGAGCGCGGGATCGAAATCCGTTGCGATCATCCGGACGTGCCGCGCGATGAAACTAACCTGGTTCATCGCGCGGCGACGCTGTTCGGCGATTTTACCGGTGCGGGCAAAGGCGTCCGCGTCACGATCAAGAAACGATTGCCAGTCGCGGCCGGGCTGGGCGGGGGGAGCAGCAATGCCGCTGTGACTCTGCTGGCTTTGCAGAAGCTGTGGGAGACGCCACTCGCGCCGCGCGACCTTTTTTCTCTCGGCGCGAGGCTCGGCTCAGATGTGCCGTTCTTTTTCATAGGGGGGACGTGTCTTGGAGTGGGACGCGGCGATGAAGTCTATCCGCTGGCCGACATCCACGCCGAATATTTGCTGTTGGTGAACGCGGGAATTCCCGTCGTGACGCGCGAGGTTTATGCGAATTTGCCTGAGTTGACAAACCAAAAGGCCGTGGCTAAGATGCCGCTTTCTTTAGAGGCCGCTTACGCCACTATTGCAGCATCGAGTGAGCCGATTCAGTTACACAACGAGCTTGAAATTCCAGTGCTCGCTCGTCATCCGTTGCTCCTTGAGATCAAGGAACGGCTCAGGCAATCTGGCGCACGCGGCGTTTTAATGTCGGGCAGCGGCTCGACAGTCTTTGCGATCTTTGACAGTGACCAGGCGCGTTCTGGCGCCCAAAACGATTTGAGCCAACCCGGCTGGCTGTGCGAACCGGCGCGCACGCTGAGCCGCGCGGAATACCGACATACGCTGGGATGTTGACGAACGCTTGAAGCTCTTGTGGGAATGGTTGCTCGCGTTCGTTCGTGAACAGGATTTTGTAAGCTCGAATCGTAGTATGCGTCGAAGTTGCCCAACCGGATGATCTCAAGGCGCTTGACCGCAATGGATCGTCCGAAGCGGATCGTCAAGACAAAGTTTGCTGGGGAGTCGCCAAGTGGTAAGGCAGCGGCCTTTGGAGCCGCCATCCGTAGGTTCGAATCCTACCTCCCCAGCCACAACCAAAAGAGCCGTGAACAGCTTACAGATATTCTCCGGTAACGCCCATCGCCCGCTGGCCGAGGAGATCTGCCAGTACCTGGGTATTGAGCTTGGCCGCGCGAATACCACGCGCTACCCCGATGGCGAGTTCAATTTCCAGATTCTCGAGAACGCCCGCGGCTGCGACCTCTTCATCGTGCAACCGACCTGTCCGCCGGTGGACGCGCATTTGATGGAGCTGCTGATCATGATTGACGCCTTCCGGCGGTCGTCGGCGGATCGCATCACGGCCGTGATCCCGTATTACGGTTACGCGCGCGGCGACAAGAAAGACAAACCCCGCATCCCGATTTCGGCCAAGCTGGTCGCCAATCTGATCACGACGGCGGGGGCGAACCGCGTCTTGACGGTTGACCTGCACGCGCCACAGATCCAGGGATTCTTCGATATCCCGGTTGACCATCTCTTCGCCGCGCCGGTGATGATTGATTACTTCACCCGGAACCGGATTGACGATCTGGTTGTCGTTGCTCCCGATCCCGGAGGCGCCGAACGCGCGCGGGCTTACGCCAAACGGCTCGACGCCGATTTCGCCATCGTTGACAAACGGCGCGAGAAATCACTGCCCGGTCACGCCGAGGCGGAAGTGATGAACGTGGTCGGCGTCGTCGAAGGACGCAACGCGCTGATCGTTGACGATATGGTTGACACGGCCGGCACCCTGACAAAGGTCGCCGAAGCGTTGACCAAAAAAGGCGCCAAGCGGGTTTTGACAAGCTGTGTTCACGCGGTTCTTTCAGGGAACGCGGTCGAGCGGATCAAAAACTCTTCGCTCGAAAAAGTGGTGATGACGAACTCGCTTCCCTCGAAAGATATCTGCCAATCACCGTTGTTTGAGTGTTTGAGTATTGCGCCGCTGCTGGCCGAAGCGATCAAATCAATTCACGAAGAGTCTTCGGTGAGCAGACTGTTTATCTAGCGCGTCGGATTCAGTACCGCGAGCGGTAGCGAGCGCGGCTCCATCAAAGGACCTACCGATCAAGCCACGCTCGCTACCGCTCGCGGTACTGAATCCGCGATTGTACTAATCAGTGGAGTTGGAATAATGAGTCTCAAGACCAGTATTGCTTTGGAAGCGAAACCCCGCAGCGAGCGGGGCAAGAACGCCGCGCGCCGTTTGCGCGCTGAAGGGTTGGTTCCGGTTACCGTCTACGGTGGGGGACTGGAAACGACCAGCACGACGATTGTCAAACGCGAGTTCGCCGCGCTCATGCGCTCGCACGGCCGCAACATGATCCTCACGTTGAATGTTGACGGCGCCGGAACACCGGTCAAAATCGCCGATATGCAGATTGATCCGGTCAAAGGCGCGCTGATCCACCTTGACCTGCTGCGGATTTCGCTGACCGAAAAGTCCAAGTTCGACGTCCAGATCAAAATCATCGGCGAGTCTGAAGGCGTCAAGCACTCCAGTGGCGTGCTGGACATCCCGACGCACTCGCTGGAAATCCGCTGCCTGCCGATGGATGTGCCTCAGGCTATCGAAGTTGATGTGACAGCCCTCGGCATCGGCGACAATTTCAAAGTCAGCGACCTGAAACTCGACGAGAAGCTCGAAGTGCTTGATGACCCCGAAACGGTTATCGTCACGGTCGTCGCGCCGCGCGCTGAAGAGCCGGCGCCCGAAGTCGCGGCTGAAGCCGGCGCCGAGCCTGAAGTGATCAAGAAGGGCAAGGCTGAAGAGCAGGCTGAGTGACGATCTCGAATCTCAAATTTGAAATCTGAGATTTCAGACATGTGGCTGATCGTGGGCCTGGGCAATCCCGGCCCGAAATATGAATGGACGCGCCACAATTGTGGTTTTATGGTCGTTGACGAATTGGCGCGTCGCTCGGAGCGCGAAATTCGCACGCCGGAATGCCAGGCGCTGACCGCTCGCGCGACGATTGGCGATCAGGCGGCTCTGCTCGTCAAACCGCAAACTTTCATGAACCTGAGCGGCGTGGCGGTCGCCGCATTGAAAACGAAGTACGAGGTCAAAGATTTGTCTTCGATCCTCGTCATCAGCGACGATCTGGCGCTGCCATTAGGCCGGATTCGCATTCGCCAGCAAGGTAGCGCAGGCGGGCAAAAGGGATTGAAATCGGTGATCGAGAAATTGGGCGCGCAGGGTTTTCCCCGCGTGCGCTTGGGGATCGCTCCTGACCACCCCGTCACCGACGCATCAGACTTTGTTCTGACGGAATTCCCTAAGAAAGATCGTGACGCGCTGGGCGAAATGGTGGCGCGGGCGGCTGACGCCGTCGAAGCTGTTTTGACAACCGGCATCGTCAACGCGATGTCGAAATACAATTGAAGACAAGGAGAAGGGGAGACAAGGGGACAAGGGGATAGGTTTTTCCCCTTGTCCCCCCTTCCCCTTGTCCCCTTGTCTCCCCTTCTCCTTGCTCGGCGGCAATGCGCGCGCCGGGCTGTTTATCAACATCCGTAAGGAGGAATAGCATTGAGAACCTACGAAATCGCCTTCATCGCGGCGCCGAATACCGCCGACGGTGATCTCACCAAACTCAATTCCCAGATTGAACAAATCATCACCGACCGAGGCGGACGCATCGCCAAGCTGGATAATTGGGGCCGCCGCAAACTCGCTTACCGCATCGGGAAATTCGACGAAGGCATCTACACCTTCTTCCACGTCGAAGGCAGCGGTCAGGAGATCGCCGAAGTCGAGCGCCGTTTGCGCGTGACGGACTTCGTCATCCGCCATCTCACCGTGCGTACCGACGAGGATTTGAAACGCGCCGCCAAGTTGAGGGCGAAACGCAAATCTTCGGCGGCGCCGCGCAGCCTCGATGAAGATTTCGATCTCGATCTCGATCTGGAAGACGAAGAGATGATGGGAGACGGAACAAAGTAACGATCACGAAAGCGAGAAAAAGTTATGGCTGAAATGGAAAACGACGACAGAAACGACAGAAATGGAAGGACCGGGCGTGGCGGTCGCTCCGGAGGCCGCCGCCGCCGTGTTTCGCGGCTTTCCGCCGAGAAGATTGATTACATTGATTATAAAGACGTGAAGCTGCTGCAATCCTTCGTCGCCGACAACGGCAAGATCATGCCGCGCCGCCTGACCGGCGTTACCGCGATGCAGCAACGCAAACTTTCCGAGGCAATCAAGCGCGCGCGGACACTCGCGCTTCTGCCTTTCACGAAATATTGAAAGGAGTGATTCGAAGCTATGCCATTGATGGAGCTTTTACTCAAAGAAGACATTGAAAACCTGGGCGTGCGCGGCGATTTGGTCAAAGTCCGCCCCGGTTACGGACGCAATTACCTGTTGCCACGCGGGCTGGCTATCCAGGCCACGCCGGGCAACGTCAAGCAAATCGAATTGCAGCGCAAATCGCTGCTCAAAAAAGAGGCCACCGAACGCGACACGGCCACGCAACAGGTTGATCTGTTGAAAGATGTCACGCTGGAATTCGCGCGCAAAGTCGGTGAACACGGCATCCTCTACGGCTCAGTTACTTCGATGGACATCGCCGAAGCCTTCGCCGCCAGAGGATTCGAGATTGACCGCCGCCGCGTCTTGCTCAAAGACCCGATCAAAGAGCCGGGCGAATTCGAAGTGCCGGTCAAGCTTCACCGCGAAGTCACGACCAACATCAAGGTCGTGGTCAAGAGCGAAGAGGAAGCGAAGTAATAGTCCCCGGGCGCTTGCGCCCTGAGTGTAAACTCTCGCAAATAGCGGCGGAGAGCCGCAGCGCCGGCTGTAGCTCTCCGCCGTTTCTCTCCCCACCGAACTACCGTTCAAGTTTGAAATTCGTATTTCACTGGCTGCGGATTCGTGTCTTTGCAGACACCGCTCACTGAGGTTTCACCCGATTATGGCGAGACAGGGATCGAACGGAGATTTCACGCTCGACAAGGCGCTGCCGAGCAACATCGAAGCTGAACGCCTGATCCTCGGCGTAATCCTGCTCGACAACGTCGCCATCAACCAGGCCGCGGAGCGCCTCAAACCCGAAGACCTCTTCCTGGTTTCGAACCGCCGCATTTACGAGAAGATGCTGGCGCTCTACGAGCGCGGCCAGGCGATTGACCCGCTGACGTTGCAGGAGGAATTGCGCCGCGCGGGCGAGTTGGAACTGGTCGGGGGCCCGGCTTACCTGGCTTCACTCTTCGATGGAGTCCCGCGCTTCTCCAATATCGATAGTTACATCAAGATCGTCAAAGGCAAATCCATGCTGCGCAAGCTGATCACGTCGTCGAACCAGATCATGGCGATGGCCTTTGACGACGAAGAAGAACCCGAAGTCATCCTCGACAAAGCCGAGCGAATGATCCTGGCGATTGCCGAAGACCGCATCAAACAAGGCTTCGTGCACATCGGCGAGGTGGCGTCGAAGCAGCTTACGGTGATCGAAGAGATCGCCGGACACCAGCAGTTGATCACCGGCATCGCGACGGGCTTCGCCGATCTCGATTACATGACTTCGGGTTTGCAGCGTGGCGACCTGATCATCATTGCGGCGCGGCCGAGCATGGGCAAATGTCTGGCGGCAGATGCGGAGATCGTTCTGGCCGATGGCAGCGTCGCAACGATTGAAGAAATATACCATCGGCGCGAGGCCAGGCTGCTCACGCTTGGCAGTGATTTCAAGTTCGGACTGACTCAGCCGAGCGCATTTGTTGACGATGGAATCAAGCCGGCTTATCGCGTGACGACACGGCTTGGTCGTTACGTTGATTCGACTCTCTCGCATCCTTACTTGACGATTGATGGCTGGCGCAAGCTCGATGAGTTGAAGGTTGGTGATCGCATTGCTGTGCCGCGACGCATCGAGGTTTTCGGAAACAGGCGCCGGCGCCGGAGCGAGATCGAGGCGTTGGCTCACAGTTCGCGCAATAAATTTATCCCTCAAATTGTTTTCCAACTTGCCAAACCGCAGCTTGCGCTCTTCCTCAAACTGCTATTTGCGGCGGGCGGGAGTGTGAGCTTGGCGCAAGGTCGAATCACCAGCATCGTTTATACAACCGTCAGTGAGCGGCTCGCGCGTCAGGCGCAGCATCTCCTGCTTCGTTTCGGCGTGATTGCCAAATTGAGCGGAGACTCTCAGGAAGGCGGAGCATCCGCTGGACAATTGTGGGGACTGGAAATCACCAGCGTGCAGTCGGTCTGCGCTTTTGTCGATGAGATCGGCGCGCTCGACCCGGAAATTCTCTTCAATCCCCCCAACGGCAGTTGGGGGATTGTTCAAGTCCAACCTACAAACAACGAGGCTGATCTCTTAATCCCCCCAACGGCAGTTGGGGGATATTTCAAGTCCAACCTTCACGAGCCTCGAAGGCCGGACTTGAACGATCCACCGACTGCCGTCGGTGGGATTCGGATCAATCGCGACTGCGGATGTAGGTTGGAATTGAACGATCCACCGACTGCCGTCGGTGGGATTCGGATCAATCGCGACTGCGGATGTGGGTTGGACTTGAACGATCCACCGACTGCCGTCGGTGGGATTCAGCCGCAGCCAATTCCCGAGCGGACTGTAAGCGCATTGGCTGAGCGCGACGTTTACTGGGATGAAATCGTTTCCATCGAATACCTGGGCGACAAACAGGTCTACGATCTGACCATTCCTGAAACCCACAACTTTGTCGCCAACGACATCTGCGTTCACAACACGGCCCTGGCGTTGAATGTCGCCCAAAACGCGGCCACGCATACGCAGCGTCACGGAGCGAAGGCCACGGTCGGCATCTTCTCGCTCGAAATGAGCAACGAGCAGTTGGTCAATCGTCTGCTGTGTTCGCAGGCGCGGGTTGACGCTCATCGTTTGCGCAGCGGTCATTTGAGCAAAGAGGAATGGAGGAAGCTGGCGCTGGCCGTCGGCGAATTGGCCGAAACGCAAATCTACCTCGACGACACGCCGGGAATTTCCGTGCTCGAAATGCGCGCCAAAGCCCGGCGGTTAAAGAACGAGCGGAAGACGCTCGACCTGTTGATCATTGATTACCTGCAACTGATGAGCGGGCGCGGGCGTTTCGAATCGCGCCAGCAGGAGGTCTCGCTGATTTCGCGCGAATTGAAGATGTTGGCGAAGGAATTGGACGTGCCGCTGGTCGCGCTCTCACAGCTTTCGCGCGCGCCGGAAACACGCACGGGCAGTCATAAACCGCAGCTTTCCGACTTGCGTGAATCAGGATGCCTTGCTGGTGAGAGCCTGGTCACAATGGCCGACAGCGGCGCCCAAGTCCCGATTCGTGATTTAGTTGGTAAGTCCGGTTTCAAGGTGTGGGCTTTGAATGAAGCCACTTGCAAACTCGAACCGGCGGTGGTCAGCCGGGCTTTCGCGACGGGCGTCAAACCCGTGTTCCGATTGACCACAAGACTGGGGCGCACAATCCGCGCAACGGCCAACCATAAGTTCAGAACGTTCGCTGGCTGGAAGCGGCTTGATGAGTTGGTGGTTGGCGAACGGTTGGCGTTACCGCGTGTGATTGAGAACCACGCCGCGCAGAGTTTGTCGAACGATGAGTTGGCGCTGCTCGGTCATCTCATCGGCGATGGCTGCACGCTGCCCCGTCATGCGATTCAATACACGACGAGAGAAAAAGACCTTGCCGAGACGGTCGCCACGCTGGCGCTGAAAGTCTTCGGAAGTGAGATCGAACCGCGCATCAAGCAGGAACGCACTTGGTATCAAGTCTATCTGTCCTCGACCCGCCATCACACCCACAACGTTCGCAGCGCCGTCTCCGAATGGTTGAGCGAGTTGGGTGTTTGGGGATTTCGGTCTTACGAAAAACGGATTCCGGCGAAAGTCTTCGAGCAGCCCGCGGCGGCGATTGGTGTGTTCTTGCGTCATTTATGGTCTACAGATGGCTGCATTCGATTGAAGCCAGGGTTTTATGCTCCGGCGGTTTACTATGCTTCCAGCAGTGAGGAACTTACGCGCGGCGTACAGTCGTTGTTGTTGAGGCTTGGGATCAACGCTTGGCTCAGGCGCAGATCACAACACGGAAAAGGACGTGACCAATACCACGTCAGTTTGACTGGCAAACCTGACCTTGAGCGTTTTGCGCAGCGAGTTGACGCAGTCGGCGAATATAAGCAGCAGTCGTTGAAAGAGGTGATGAGATACTTGAAGGATCGTCAACCAAACACCAATAGAGACGTGATACCGAACGCGGTCTGGCGCGAGATCGTTGTGCCTGCAATGCAAGATGCTGGGTTGACGACCCGTCAACTGGCAGGTGGTATCAACATAGCTTACTGTGGCTCAACGCTCTATAAGCATAACCTTAGCCGTGAACGCGCTGCGCGCGTCGCGGGAGTAGTTGATTCGCATACGTTGGCGATGTTGGCGCAAAGCGACGTGTACTGGGATCAGATTGTTGCGATTGAGCCAGATGGCGAAACTGATGTCTATGATCTTACCGTTCCGAGCCTGCAAAGCTTTGAATCGCAAGGGTTTATAGTGCACAACTCAATTGAGCAAGACGCAGACGTAGTAATGTTCATCTACCGCGAAGAAATCTACAAACCCGAAACCGAAAAACAAAACATCGCCGAGATCATCGTCGGCAAACAGCGCAACGGCCCGACGGGCAGCGTCGAGCTGGTCTTCCTCAAACAACTCACGCGATTCGAGGACAAATATCGGGAACAGGCGTAATCGGTTTTATTGAGGGAAATGCTTTACCAACAGCGGCCAACCTGGGCGGAGATTTCACTCACCGCCCTCAAACATAATTACCTCACGATCAAAAACCATCTGACCGCTGGCGCACAGTTGATGGCTGTGGTCAAAGCTGACGCCTACGGCCACGGCGCGGTCGAATGTTCGCGCGCGCTCGAATCCATTGGCGCCGATTGGTTCGGCGTGGCGCTGGTCGAAGAAGGCGTCGAATTGCGGCGGGCGGGAATCGTTCGTCCGATCTTCTGCCTCGGCGGATTCTGGCGCGGGCAGGCAGAGAACGTGGTCAAACATGACCTGACCGTCGCGATTTTTCGTCTCGATCAAGCGGAAGAGCTGGATGCGAAGGCGCGCGAAACCGGTCGCATCGCCAACTTCCATCTCAAAGTTGACACGGGGATGGGGAGACTCGGTATGCGACTCGATGAAGTTGCCGACTTCGCGCGCTCCCTCGAACCGTTCCATCACCTCAAACTCGACGGCGTGATGACGCATTTCGCTGATGCCGATGGCGACGATCCCGCCTACACCGAGGCGCAGATGGCGCGTTACGACGAAGCGGTCAGGATTCTGCGCGACCTCAGCTTCGACTCTTCCTGGCGCCATTTGGCCAACAGCGCCGGCATTCACGCCTACCCGCAATCGCACGACAACCTGGCCCGCGCGGGAGCGACGCTCTATGGCCTCTCGCGCGACGTGCTTTCGCCAAAGCTTGAACCATTCGATCTGCGGCCAGTGATGTCGTTGCATTCGCGGATCGTGATGTTGAAGACGGTTCCAGCCGGGACTCCGCTCGGTTACGGCTGCGCATTTACCACCAAGCGTGAAAGCCGCATCGCCACGATCCCGATTGGTTACGCCGACGGTTTGCGCCGCGCGCATTCAAACAACGGACGGGCGCTCCTTCGCGGAAGCTTCGCTCCGATTGTTGGCCGCGTGAGCATGGATTTGACGATCATTGACGTGACTGACGCGCCGAATGTTGAAGTCGGCGACGAAGTAATCCTGATCGGCGAGCAGGACGGACTCAGAATCACCGCCGAAGATCTGGCCGAGCAGGTCGGCACAATCTCTTACGAAATCGTCACGGGAATTTCAGCCCGCGTGCCGCGCGTGCACGCGAACTCTTGACGCTCAACGCTCCGGGATGCTTTCATACGCCCGCACTTGTATTCCATCAAACAATCAAGGAGATATTCCAGATGAAGATCAGAACGCTTCTGCTGAGCGCCACTATTCTGCTCGCCCTGGCCATAACCGGCCCGGGGCAGGCCAAGAACGAGAAAGGCTTCAAAACCATCTTCGACGGCAAGACTTTCAACGGCTGGAAGAAAGCCGAAGAAAACCACGACACCTGGACGATCAAGGACGGCGCGTTCGTCGCCGCCGGCCCGCGCAACCATCTTTACTACGTCGGCGACGAAAAGCCTTTCGTCAACTTTGAACTCAAGATTGACGCGATGACCCAGCCCGGCTCGAACGGCGGCATCTACTTCCACACGCAGTACCAGCCCACGGGGTGGCCGAAGAACGGCTTCGAGGTGCAGGTCAACCAGACGCACACCGACTGGAAAAAGACCGGCAGCCTTTATGACGTGGTGAACGTCAAGGAGCAGTTGGTCAAAGACAACGAGTGGTATACCTACCACATCATCGTCAAAGGCAAACACGTCACCATCAAGGTCAACGACAAGGTGGCCGTGGATTGGGAGCAGCCCGCCGATCAGCAAGCGGGTACGAACTTCACGCGCGTTCTCGACAAGGGCACGTTCGCTTTGCAGGCGCACGACCCGAAGAGCATCGTCAATTTCAAGAACATTCGCGTGAAGCGGCTCGATTGATTTTTAGCGCAGGTCGCCGAACAGGTGTTGAGCCAGAGTGACCGCGGCAATCGCGGCAGTCTCCGTTCGTAAAATTCTTGAGCCGAGGTGAACAGCGATGAAGCTGTTCGCCTCGGCTTTTTGCAATTCCCGTTCGCTCCACCCGCCTTCCGGCGCCACGCAGACGCTGAGTTGCGCGACGTTCGGCAATTTGACCGAGACTTCGCGCAGGCTCTGACCGCCGCGTTCGGAAAAGATTAGACAAGGGGTTTGCCGGGCTGATTCGCAGAAGCCGTTGAAGGGTGCCGGCTCGCAGATTTCGACCAGTCGTCGTCTGCCGCATTGTTTCAAAGCTTCGAGCGAGATGCGCCGCCAGCGTTGCAGCTTCTGCTCGGCGCGTTCTTCCGCCCAGCGAACGTCGCTGTGCTCGGCGCCGAGCGGCGCGATGCGCGTCACGCCAAGCTCGGTCGCTTTCTGCACAATCCAGTCGAACTTATCGCCTTTGACCAGAGCCTGCGCCAGCGTCAGATCGAGCGGCGATTCAACGGCGCCGGTCAATTGGCGCAGCAGGTTCAACTCGACTTCGCGTTTGCCAATGCGCGCGACCTCGCACTCCCACTCATTGCCTGATCCATCGAAAACGAAGACGTGGTCGCCTTCGCCCAGCCGCAGCGCGCGCGAAAGGTGATGCGCCTCGTCCTCGTTGAGCGAGACGGTGGTCGTGGTGAATTGGGTTGGTGGAGCGTAGAAACGATGGCGTTGCATGTTCGTTAATCAATGGGAATGGTACACGGATTTGACGGATGGTGACGGATTGGCGCGGATTGATCCGTGATTATCCGTAACGATCCGTAAAATCCGTGTACCATCTCGTCGTCTGAAAAAGCCGAACCTTATTCAATCCCACGTTCCAACAAGAGTCTCGCCGACGATTTCGTCCGCCTCACCCACATCCGCGACAGCGGAATGCGGAAGCGAAAGATCAGGTCGTCGCGTTCCGTGCGCTCGGCGATGATGTCGCGCGAGACCAGACTCTGCGTGGCCTTCAATGCCGCCTCGCGTCCCAGATGTTTTTCGACGACCGCGAAATTCGCTTCATCGCCGGCTTCGGCGATCAGCGCCAGCGCCAGTCGCTCGTCCGGGTTCGACCAGCCCCAGACGTAGTCGTCGAAATAATACCCGCTCGATTCCAGCGTCCGCTCCAACACGGCGTCCACGTCTTCCGCCGTCGCCCGGTTGCTGCGGTAGAGCGGATCGTTCAGCCGGTTGACCAGGTTGTGGCAGACGCTCTGCGCCAGGTAAGGATGCGCGTTCGTCACTTCGGTGATTCGATCAATCGCTTCTTCGTCGTAAGCGAGCGGGAACCGGTCAATCGGATCGGTGATCAATTGCCGCGCGTCCAACTCGCTCAGATAGCCGATGCGCACGGTCTGGACGCTCTGGAAGAACGGGTTCCAATACTCGCGCGTCATCTGCTCCAGCGTGTGCAATCCGGCGAAGAGCAGCGCGAATCCGCGCCCGGTCTGCGTCACGCCGCGCAGGTAGGCGAAGATCTCCTTCTCGATCCTGCCCGCTCGGACGCGCTGCTCCAATTCTTCAAATTCGTCGAAGCTGAGCAGCACGCGCTGTCCCGTCGCCAGCCGCCGCTCGATCTCGTCCAGCAACTGGTTGAGGCTCAGGAACGGCTCGCGGTCGAACTCTTCCGCCGAAGGCGGCGCGGGCGGATCGGCCAGCTTGTCGCCCAACTGTTTGACGATCTCATTGCCCACCGCGCGCAGAAAACCGCCGGTCGTGTCCGCCATCAATTGTTGCAGGTTCAGGTATACCGGCAGCAGCGAATGCGGCAAACGCTCGCGCAGGTGCAGCAGGATGGACGATTTGCCGATGCGCCGCTGGCCGTAAATCACCAGCCCGACTCTCGTCCGCAATTTCTCTTCGATCAGCTTCATCTCGCCGCGCCGCCCGGCGATGGCCATCACCGCCGCCGAGCCGAAGAGCAGCGAGTTGAGCGTTCGCAGGTAAGGGAACGGCGCGACTTTAATGGTGGCTTCGGCGGTAGAACGGTAGCGTTGCGCGCCGGCCGGCGATGGCGTCGAAGCTTGCAAGCCGACGCGGATCTTTTCGCCGCTGAAGAATCGCCACTGCTGCGGCAAGGCGAATTTCACGCGATGAGTCGAGGCGGCTTTGGCGTCGAGGTTTTTAATTTCGATGGTCGTCGTCTCCGACGGCAGCGGAAAGACGGCGACATTGCTGTTGAAGATGACGGTCAGCGCGCCGGAAAACTCTTGATCGCCGGGATTGGTGACGATCAAATCCAATTCGGCTTCGTCGCCGAAGGCCGCGCTGTCGGGATGAGCGACCGTGACGGCGAGCGGCGTTTCGTTGAATTTCATCGGCGAATAAGCGCGGGGCGCAATCAACCCGATGTAAAGCAGAAGCCAGAGGAAGATCAAGATCAAGACCGCCCAGACGAATTTTTTCGCGCGAGAAGGAAACACGGGCAGTTTAGATTCGGGCGGAATAAGCGTGATTTGGAGCGGCTTGTTCGGCTTGGCGGGGATTGCGGACGAATCGGTGGCGGCGGTTCCACCAACAGACGAAGGCGAGGGCGAAGCAGTTTGTGTTGGCTGAACCGTGGCGGAAGATTTCCCGGTTTTGGTCTTCTTGCCCTTTTGCTTCATCTGGATTCTCTACGAAGCCCCCAGCTATTGAAGAGCATCAAAAAGAATGCTCCGCCGAAAAATATTGCGGCGATTACGATTCCCAGCAGATTTGAGTTGCTGGCGCTGACGCCGCCAATGGCCAACCCGATCAGGATCAGTACCAGTACTTTGGTCAAGATCGAGTCCTCTTTTTCAACTTTTTCAACGGTCAACTCTCCCCTGGGAGTGATGTTTCCCGACAGGTTCAGAACTTTGGTTGACGACTCTTCGGCTTGTCGTTCCTGATTGAATCGGTCCGTCAACTCCTGCTCGAATTGTTGGCTGGCTTCCTGTTTCAACTCGAAGGCTATCGAACAGGCCAGATTGAGAGCTCGCGGATGATTGCCTGCCAACCGGCGGATCAGGTCGCATTCCTGAGCATCGAAGATTTTTCTTTCGCGCTGAAGCCGCAGAAAACCTTCGACCTCTTCGTCCGTGAATTCGCTCAGGCGCAGAGTGGTGAAGATGTTGTCGAAGGAAGAGGTCAGGTTGGACTCGTGGCGATAGATTTCGCTCAACGGTCGTTTGGTCGAGACGATCAACGCAAGGTGGCCACTCTGCGCCAGACTGCGAAGCGAATTGAAGAAGTCTTCGCCGAATCCGGCTTCAATGGCTTGCTCAAATTCGTCCAGGCAAAGCACGATCTTTTGGTTGCGAATCGCTTCCTCCAAGTCTTCGTGTGTCGTCTTGCCGGTTTGCCCGCTGATGAGTTTGCAGGCGTTCTCGTAAAACTCTTCCGGACTGGTCAGCGGTTGCAGGTCGAGGCGGTGAAATCGAATCGTCCTGTCTTCGAGCAACTCGCTGCCATGTTGGGTCAGATGAAGCAACAGCGAAGATTTGCCGATGCGGCGTTCGCCGACCAGCGAGACGCTTTGCATCGTGGCCACGCGGCTGAGGATTTCCCGAATCTCGCGTCTGCGGCCAAAGAACTTTCCATCATCGTGGATCATCCCGCCAACTTGGAACGGATTGGTTACGATCTTCTCCATCGCTTTATCCTCCCGGTTGCTCTGCTATTGGTTCAAGCGTAGCGCCATTGTAACCCATTCGCCGTCAGGTTTGGATTCGATCAAGACAAACTTCTGGCTCGTCAAAGCAGACTGCGCCTCGTCTGATTGCTCGCGCAAGATGCCGGAGACGATCAGCGCCCCCTGTGGCCTGATGACCTGAGCGAAGTCTGCGGCGAGCGGAACGATCACGTCCGCAGTCAGATTAGCCAGCGCGAGATCGAATTCCTGGCCGTGAAATGACGAGAGTTTGTTGACTTCGAGTTCGAGGTCGTCCGCCACGCCGTTGATCGCGGCGTTCTCCAACGCGACTTCGATGGCTTCGGGGTCAACGTCGAAACCGACGACGCGCGAGCCAGGCGCGAGCTTGATCGCCGCAATCGCCAGAATGCCAGTCCCCGTCCCGACATCGAGCAGCGATCCGCCTTGCCAGTATTTTTCCAGCATCTCCAAACATCCGCGCGTCGTCTCGTGCGTGCCCGTGCCGAAAGCCATTCCGGGATCAATCTCGACGACGATGCGATCTGTGTCTCGCGCCTGATCGCGTTTCCACGACGGGCAGATGAGCAGACGCTGGCCGACGATCACTGGCTCGTAGCCTTTCTTCCATTCGGCGAGCCAGTCCTGGTCGGCGATAGTCAGACTCTTGATTCCGCGTAGCGCGAATTCGGGCAGGTCAATCAGCCTCAGGTTGTGAAGGATTTTTGAGCGGAGCTTCTCGGTATCGGGGGCTGTGTTGAAGTATGCGCGCAGTGTGACGAAGTCAGGCCGATCTTTATCTTCGGAGATTTCGACGCCGGTGGTGTTCGATGCCCAGAGTTGGGTTGTGGCTGCGGTCTCGCCGACGCGGGCGATTTCCACTTCGACTGCGTGCCAGATTTTCATCTCTCCTCGATTCCCAATTCATCCAGCGTGCGTGGATCGTCGCGCCAATGCTCCTGCACGCGAACGAACAGGTGCAGGCGCACGTGGCGGTCGAGCAGCTTCTCGATGTCACGCCGTGCTTTCGTGCCGATCTCTTTCAGCATCTGCCCGCCTCGGCCGATGATGATCGGTTTCTGCGATTCGCGTTCGACGTAGATCACGCAGTGAATTTCGGTCGCGTCTTCCGCCTCCTCCCACATCTCGGTTCGGACGGCGGTGGCGAAGGGAAGCTCCTGCGCGGTCAGTTCCAGAATCTTCTCGCGCACCAGTTCGGCGGCGATGTTGCGCTCGATTTCATCGGTGAAGATTTCGGGATCGTAAAGCTGTTCGCCTTCGGGCAGATATTCAAACAGCTTTGTGATCAGCAACTCGTGGTTGTCGCGGGTTCGCGCGGAGATTGGGATGATCTCGGCGAAATCGTATTCCTGGCTGTATTGCTCAATCAGCGGCAGCAGCTTCGATTTATCTTTCACCAGATCAATTTTGTTCAGCAGCAGGAACGTTGGTTTTGCGGCTTGTTTGACTAGGTCGAGCGCGAAACGGTCGCCCGCGCCGAAGCTGGTCGTCGCGTCACACATCAAGAGCACGACATCAACCTGCTGCAAAGCATCGGCTACTAATCCCATCATCCGTCGGTTGAGCGCGTAGCCGGGTTTGTGAATGCCGGGCGTGTCAACGAAGACGATCTGGCCTTCCGAGCGAGTGACGATGCCTTTGATGCGCGTGCGCGTGGTTTGCGGTTTGGCGGAAACGGCGGCGATGTGTTCGCCGACCAGCGCGTTGAGCAAAGTTGATTTGCCGGCGTTGGGGCGGCCGATGAGGGCGGCGAAGCCGGATTTGTAGTTTTCGGTCATATCTCCCAATCTTCGATTTGCAGGCTAGCGACACGACTAAACTCGCGTGTGTTGTGAGTGACCAGGGTAGTCTGATTCGCAATTGCGATTGCTGCGATGAGCAAATCAGCCGGACCAATAGGCGTACCTTGTGATTCAAGTTGAGCGCGGATTTGCCCATAGATCTCAGCCGATTGATCATCAAATGGAAGAGAGCCAAAGCGGTTGAGGAACTTCTTCTGTTTTGCGAGAGATCGCGCAGGATTGACGCTCTTCATCGCGCCATAGAACAATTCGGCTTTAACGACAGAGCAAACAACTATCTCTTGCGCAGGAATTCTTTCCAATCGTTGTTTAACGAGGGGCGACCGGCCATTCAGATACTGAATGCAGGTATTTGTGTCCAACAGGTAGCTCATTTCAACTCTTCGCGTATCTCAAAATCGCCTTGCGGTGGGCGCTCCAGAGGCTCATCTTTGAATGAGCCATAAGTCTCCTCAAAAAATCCCGGCGGCCAACCAAGCGCTTCAGTGTCTGTCACTAAATGTCCGTTTACCTGCTGAACCACCACGACAACTTCCACATCCACATCTTTCAGCTCCACGGGAATCTGCAGATTGAGCATCCCATCTGAGCCGATGTGAGAACGTACCGTTACGCTTTGCATTTCGTTACACTCCTTTCACGGCCGCGTCAAAAGATAAAATTGCGCCGGTTCTCCGCTCGCGCCGCCGTCGAAGCTTCAGCGGCTTTTGCTTCTTCATCCGAAACCTGAACCGGCTTTTGAATTCTAACACGCGAAACGCGGCGTTCGTCGGCTTCGATCACCTCGAAGCGCAGCCCGTGGAATTCAATGCGCTCGCCCACCGCCGGCAGGTGGCCCAATTCGTTGATGACCAGACCGGCTATGGTCGTGAAATCGTCCGCCGCCAATTCGACATCGAACCTCCGTTCGATCTTGGCGACCTCGACCTGCCCGCGCGCGACGACGCCTTCCGGTTCTTCGACAATGTCCGCGTCCAGCTCGTGTGGTTCGGGTTCGTCTTCGTCTTCGATCTCGCCGACTATCTCTTCGATCAGGTCTTCGATGGTGACCAGACCGGCCAGCCCGCCATATTCGTCAATCACGATAGCCATCGGCGTTTTGGCCTTCTGCATTTCCGGCAGCAGTTCGTCAATCGGTTTGGATTCGGGAACGAAATAGGTCGGTCGAGCGATTTCGATGGCTTTGCGATCCATCTCGCCCGACTGCCAGTATTTGAGCAGGTCGCGCACGTAGATCACGCCTTCGATGTTGTCAATCTGGTCGCGGTAAACCGGCAGGCGCGAATATTTCGATTCGATCATCAGGTCGCGCACCTGTTCGAGCGTGAGGTTGGTTTCAGCGGCGACAATGTTAGTGCGCGGCGTCATCACTTCGACGGCGGTGCGGGCGCTGAAGCGGATGATGGATTGGATCATCTCGCCTTCGCTTTCTTCGATGATGCCCTCTTGCTCGCCGACATCCAGGAAGGCCTGCAATTCGATGTCGTCATCATCGGCGCCTTCTTTGGCTTCGGCCTGGGTTTGAGTCTCGGTCTCGCGCCGCATCCCTCGCAGCCCACGATAAAGGGGGTGGGCGATGAATCCGAGCGCCGGCAACAACAGTCTTAGCGGCAATCGAAGTCTGAGCAGCGTGCGCGCCGGATCTTTCTGCGTGATGAGCAAGGGCACAATCTGGCGAAACAGAATAACCGTCAGGATCATCCCGCCGAACGAGAGCGCCAGAAAGTGGCGCTGAGAAAGCTGATGCGAGATCGAACTGATCAGGATCGCAATCGAAGCGATTGAAAGGTGGATGCCGAAGGTGATCGCGAAACGGAATTGGTGGTAATGCTCGATGATCGAACGCCAGAATAGGGCGTGTCGCGATGCGGTATTTTCGCTGGCCAGCAGGCGCAAGCTGACATCGCTGAGTTCATCAAGGGCGTTCTTGGCGGTTGCGGTGACGACCAGCACCAGGATGAAGATGCTGGTCAACGCTATTTCATATTCCATATTTGTTGGTGGTTAGTGGTTGGTGGTTGGTGGTTGGTGGTCGGCAGCAGACAATCAACCGACCACCAACCACCGATCACCAACCACTATTTAAGCAGTTCTTTTCTCAACTTTCTTTCAATTTTGTTCATCTCGCCGTCGTCGGTTTCATGGTCGTAACCTGCGAGGTGCAGAGCGCCGTGAATGATCAAATGCTCGATCTCGCGGTCGAAGGTCAAACCGAGCTCACGCGCATAACGCCCGGCCGTCTCAACCGAAATCACCACGTCGCCGAGATGCCGGGATTCCATCTCCGTCGCCGCCATCTCTTCACCTTCGTGATAAGCGAACGAGAGCACGTCGGTCGGTTTATCAATACCGCGGTAATCTCGGTTCAACCGCCGCATCGCGCGGTCGCGGACGAAGGTAATTGTCAAAACCGCGTCCCGGCAACCAATGCGATCAAGCGTCGCGCGCGCCAATTTCGCCACCACGACCCGATCAACCGCGCACAACCTCTGGCGATTAACGACCTCTATCTCCCGCTCTCCGCTGCGCCCGCTCTCCCGCTCTCCGCTAGAGGTTGATCTTTTTGTTGTGCTCATCGTAAGCCCTGACGATCATTTGCACCAGTTGATGGCGGACGACATCGCGTTCGTCGAATTGGATAAAAACAATTCCTTCGATGTTGTTGACCACGCGCTGCGCTTCGACCAGGCCGGATTTGCGGCCCGAAGGCAGATCAATCTGCGTCACATCGCCCGTGATCACGGCCTTCGATCCGAAACCGATGCGCGTCAGAAACATCTTCATCTGCTCCGAAGTCGTGTTCTGCGCCTCGTCGAGGATGATGAACGCATCCGCCAACGTCCGGCCTCTCATGAATGCCAGCGGCGCGACTTCGATCACGCGCTTCTCCATGAACTTCGTCACGCGCTCGAAATCCATCAGGTCGAAGAGCGCGTCGTAAAGCGGGCGCAGGTACGGATCAACTTTGTCCTGAAGATCGCCGGGCAGGAAGCCGAGCTTTTCACCAGCCTCGACCGCCGGGCGCGCCAGAACGATGCGATTGACGCGCTTCGACATCAGATACTGCACCGCCATCGCCACCGCGAGAAACGTTTTTCCTGTGCCGGCTGGCCCGATCCCGAAAACGAGGTCGTTGTTTTCAATCGCTTCGAGGTAGCGTTTCTGATTGGGGCCGCGCGCGGTGACTTGCTTGCGTCCGGCGGGATTGATGCGTTTCTGGCCGGTCAGCAATTCGCGCAAAGACGAAGTCCGGTCGTCGGCGATCTGTTTGAAGGCGTCGCGCAATTCGTTGGCCGATGGCGCGCGGCCTTCGTTGAAGAGTTGTCCGAAATCTTTCAGGATGCGTTCGACGATGGCGACATCGGCTTCATCGCCTTCGACAATTAGCTCAGCGCCGCGCCCGCCGACTCGCACGCTCAAGAGCGATTCCAGATACTTGATGTTCTGATCGTGCGGGCCGAATAAAACTTCAGGCCCGCGTTCCGGTAATGTGATCTTCAAGCTACGCAGTTTTAGTCTCTCTCCTGTCCAAAAAGCGCCTGTGACTTTTGTGGCCACACGCGAAAGATTCGAATCAAAGCGGTGTACACAGACGGCTAACGTGGCCTTCACGACTGATTAAATTAAGCGAAAAGCTACTACACGGTCTGAAGGAGTGTCAATGAGATTAACTTTTGTGATAGAGGCGAGCGCGCACCCGTTCGATCACCATCTCATCTTCCAGCCTCCAACCCCACTCAGCTTTGATCTCAGGCCGTTTGTGCGGCGTGAGAACGAGCAGCCGATCCGAGATCATCCCCAGTTGAGTGAGCAGCGCAGGCAGCCACGAAACGTCAATCAAGTGCATCGCGAAGCTGCAAACGATCAGGCTGTAACTGCGCCCCGCGAGCGCGCCCGCCGCAATCTGCTCGAAGCTGAAGGCTGCGGCCTTTTGTCCCGTCCGAGCCAGATAAGCTTCGCCGGTGTGCGGGTCAACGCCGTCAATTTCCCGGCATCCGAGTTCGCGCAAGACGAGTGTGACTTCGCCGCTGCCGCAGGCCAGGTCGAGAGCGCGCGTCAAATCCAGCCGCCATCGTTCGACCGCTTCTCGGATGATTTCACGGATGACCGGTTCGTGCGGATTTTGATATTCCGCGCCGAATTGCGAATAGTAGCCTTCGACGCCGTGTTGTTCGTACTGATGGCGGATCGCGGCAGCGTCGTCATCAGGCATTGCCGAATTCATCTTCAAATCCTGAGTGGTGTTATGATGATCGCGCACATTAAGCCGGCGCCGCGAGCGGTGGCGAGCGTGACTCTCTGATGCGACTCAGTGTGGGAGCGCGCTCGCTACCGCTCGCGGTACTGATGGGGAGACATCAGATGCTATTCGAGAAGCTTGCGGAAGAGAAGATCAAAGAAGCGATTGATAACGGCGAGTTCGACAACCTGCCGGGCAAGGGCAAACCGCTCGATCTGGAATCTTACTTTGCCACGCCAGCGGACGTGCGCCTGAGCTATTCGGTTTTGAAGAGCGCGGGCTGCGTGCCCGAAGAGGTTGCTTTGATGAAGGAGATTGAATCGTTGAAAGAGAAGCTGGCGGTCTGCGAACGCGAGGATGAAAGGAAGAGGATCGAGAAGGAGATTGAGAGCTGGACGCTCAAACTCAATTTGCTCAACGACAGCCAGCGGCGCGCAAAGAGAAACGTACCGCAGACTGTCTAGTCTGCGGAGGTTTCATTGATTGAAGCATTCCAGGAGAACTCGCCCCGTGGCCGGAGGCTCTCGTTCTTCGACAAGATTCGAGTAAAGTAAGCCTCCGCAGACTAGACAGTCTGCG
>Ga0187892_10002201_pt1 | contig 40567 bp, 37 predicted proteins | sample MA1701073metaG_FD_139345 | JGI IMG/M metagenome (GOLD analysis project Ga0187892, IMG submission 139345) | Bio-ooze microbial communities from a basaltic lava cave in the Kipuka Kanohina Cave System on the Island of Hawaii, USA - MA170107-3 metaG ... | reverse complement strand
CGTCTCGATGACGTTGAAAAGGCGGCGGATATCCGCGGCGCCAAAAAAATAGCCGCGAGCTTGCGCGAGCAAGCCGAGGCCGCCCGTCTCAGCCGCCAACTGGTGTCCATCCGTTGCGACCTGGATGTGCCGTGCACGCTCGCAGCGCTCAGTGTTTCGGTGGCGCACACGCAGTCGGCGCGAGAGCTCTTCGCGCGGCTCGGTTTTCAGTCTCTGGCGCGTGAGGTGGCGAGGTCACAGCCGCCCGTCGCCTACGAGGTGCATGAGCTTGCGGACGATGCGGCGCTGCTTGCGTGGTGCGAGGGCGCCCGCGCCGCTGACACCATTGCGGTTGTCACCGACCGCGACCTCGCAAGCGGCCGAACGCCGGCCCGCGGGCTCGTAATGAAAGCAGCTGATACGGCGGCCGTGCACAAAACTCTCGAGCCAGCCGGTGTCGTGCCGCCCGCCGTTGCCGATCTACTCGCAGGTGAGCGAACCGTGGTCGCCCACGATTTGAAGAAGGACCTGCTCGGTCTCGACGACGCAGCCGCGGAGCAGATCGCGCAGCCGTTCGATGTCATGGTCGCTGCGTACCTGCTCGAGCTGCCGAATCCGGAACGGCTCGAAGGCCTGGCAGGGACCATGCTCGGCGAAACATTGGACCAGTTTCGTAGTGGCGTCGCCTCGCTCGCCAACGGAGTATCGGTCCTCCATCGCCTGCGCGACACATGTCTCCAGCAGATGCAGGCGCAAGGCCTCAGCCGACTCTTCGACGAGGTCGAAATGCCGCTGGTCAAGGTGCTGGCTGCAATGGAGCGCCGGGGAGTCCTGGTCGATGTCGCTGTGCTCAAGGAGATGAGCGAGGAGATTACGCAACGCCTGTCGACGATCGAGGCGGAGATCTATCGCCTTGCCGGCGGCGAGTTCAACATCTCGTCGCCGCCGCAGTTGCGTGATGTTCTTTTCGAGCGCCTGGGACTGTCTCGCAAGGGGGTGCGGCGAGGCAAGACCGGGCTATCGACCGACGTCGACGTGCTGACGCGTTTGGCTGCCGATCATCCGCTGCCGGCGAAGATTCTCGAGCACCGTGGTCTGGCGAAGCTCAAGTCGACCTATGTCGACGCGCTGCCGGCGGCGGTCGATCCGGCAAGCGGGCGTTTGCACACCTCGTTCAACCAGACCGTGGCGGCGACCGGGCGCCTGAGCTCGAGCGATCCGAACCTGCAGAACATCCCGATACGCGGCGACGAGGGGCGCCGGATTCGAGCGGCTTTCCGCGCTGCCGACGGCTGCAGGTTGATCGGTGCCGACTACTCGCAGATCGAATTGCGGCTGCTGGCGCATTTCTCCAACGATGCGGCCCTGGTCGATGCTTTTCGCTCAGGCGACGACATTCACGCGCGCACGGCGGCGGAAGTCTTCGGGGTCCTGCCCGGCACCGTGTCGGCTGAGATGCGGCGGACCGCCAAGGTCATCAACTTCGGGATTCTGTATGGTATGGGGTCGCAACGGCTGAGCCGCGAGCTGGGCATCGCAGTTGCGGACGCCGAGCGGTATATTCGAAGCTATTTTGACCGTTACGCTGGCGTGCGTGGTTACATGGACGATGTGCGGGCGTTGGCGAAGGAGAGGGGGTTTGTGACGACTTTGTTGGGACGGCGGCGCTCGTTGCCCGACCTTGCGAGCCGGGACCGGGCTCTGGTGCAGGCGGCGGAGCGCACCGCCATCAATACGCCGATCCAGGGTTCGGCTGCCGATGTGATCAAGCTTGCAATGGTGGGTATCCACAAGGAATTGAGGACGGCCGGGCTGGAGGCCGACTTGATCCTTCAAGTGCACGACGAGCTGCTTGTCGAGGTTGCGGAACGAGATGTCGAAGCGGCCCAGGAAATCGTCCGGCGCCAGATGGAGAACGCGTCTGGGCTCCGGGTGCCGCTCGTCGTCGACCTGGGGGTCGGCCAGAATTGGGCCGAAATCCACTGAGTTTCATGAATAAGGGCCAACAGCTGCCGTCTATACGAGTGCCATCGTGGAAAAAAGCGACGGGGAACTGATCCGCGAGAGTCGCCGCGGTGGCAGGGAGGCCTTTCAGGAACTTGTCCGGCGATATCAAAAAAGAGTCATGGCGGTCGCGCTGGGGATGGTCCACAACCCCGAAGATGCGATGGAGATCGTCCAGGACGCGTTCGTCAAAGCTTACGAGAACATCGACAAGTTCAAGGGTGAGTCGAGTGTCTACACGTGGCTCTATCGGATCGTGGTCAACCGCGCGATCGATTTTCGCCGCCGCGAACGACGGCACCCGACCCTTCGTTTCGAAGACCGGCCTGGCGGCGAGGAGAAGCGCGAATCGTACGAGGACACCCTCAAGGACGATCACCCGCGTGATCCGTTCGAAGCCACGCACTCCCGCGAAGTAGGTGATCGCGTGACCGAAGCCATCAACGAGTTGACCCCTGATCACAAAGCCGTCATACTTTTGCGCGAAGTGGAGGGCCTCTCCTACGACGAGATCAGCCGTGTCATGGAGTGCTCGAAAGGCACGGTCATGAGTCGTCTGCACTACGCGCGGAAGAAACTTCAGCAGAAGCTGAAAGATCTCGTGTAACACCCATGGTTGCCCCCACTCCAGTCTTTCCTTCCCATAGTGTCGTTTCGCCCCTCCGCGCAGGCCGCATCGCATGATCTGCCGCGAAGCATCCAACCTGCTGCCACTGTTTCTCGACGGCGAGCTCGACCCGCGTCAGATGCGCGCCGTCGCCATGCACAGCATGCGCTGTCAGTCGTGCGAAGCCGAGCTCAAAGGCATGGAACGCGTGCAGCTGCTGGTGAACGAAGCAATCAAGAAACAAGTCGACGAGGTCGACTTTGCCGGACTGTGGCCGGCAATCGAGCAGCGTGTCGGTACCGTCCAGGTGCCGTGGACCGTGCGGGCGCGAACCTGGTGGGAAGAGATGCGTGCCGAGTTCGACCTGCGCGTGCCGGCGCTCGTCGCCGCGGCCGTCATGGCCGTGTTGGTATTCACCTGGTACGCGCGGCAACCGGACATCAGCCAGATCATCGAAGCACAGCAAATCGCCAACGTCGGCAACGACGCGGCAAGTGAAGCTGCCATCGAAAGCCTGGAAACGACCTTCGACTCGGTCGACTTCATCAACGACCCCGACAACAACGCGACGGTCGTGTGGGTCAGCAACGACGGCCCATTGCGGGGGACGATGCCGTGACTGCCGCGCCACCTGCGGTAGTGGGGGCTTTGATCTCGATTCTCGGGTTGCCTCTGGCAGCCTCGGCTCAACCTCTCGGATCACCGGGCACGGAGATCGCCGCCGTCGAAGTCAGCGTCGGCGCAATCATCGCCAACAATTCCAGCGAGTGGCTCGATCATCGAGTCACCGCCATGCATCCCGGATTTCCAACGCTCTTCCCGTACAGCTCCTTTCGCCTTGTCCGCGAGGAGCGGCGCTCGGTACCTTGGGGCGGGGTGGTGCGCCTCGATATCTCGGGCACGCGTTACGTCGTCGTCGTTCCCCGCGGCATCAAGAACAAACGCGTATCGATGCGCGTGCGTCTGATCGACACCACCCGACCGGTGCTCGATACGACAATCGCCCTACAGGATCACGGAACGCTTCTGGTCGGAGGACCCCGGGAGACCGACGGCGTCCTGATTCTGGCGATAGGAGCCGCGACACTGCGATGAACGCAATGGATGTGCTGACACTGATCGAGCGCGCCCGTTACGGTTGGAACGGCGCGCAACAATTCCTGTCGATCTGGGCTCCTGTGGCGGAAGCGCCGAATCTGGTCGCGCCGTTCCTGGCTTTGCTGTCGGTCCTCGCGGTGGCCCTGTTGTCGGGCGTCGCGCTCGCAGCGCTCTCCACGCTCATCATCGCGCTCGCCGCGTTACACTACCTGCTGACCCAGGTTCTCGGTCTGTCGATCGAGATCAGCCTCTGACCGGGCGCCGGTTCACGCCGGCTTCTTCGAATAGTACGCGATCAGGATATCCGCGATCTCCGGACGCAGAATGCGCGCGTCGGGCCGCTCGCCGCTGGTCAGCAACTGGCGGATCATCGATCCGGAGATTGAAACGGGCTTTTCTCCGGGATGCTCTTCGATCAGAGCGACACGCCCGGCGCTCTCGAAGAACGCCGCGAAACCGATGTTGCACGGTTTGATCCGCAGATCGCCTTTCAAGTTGTTGAAGATTTCCTGCGCGTCAAAATCCCCCCAGATGGGGATGCCGTCGTCATAGGGCGCGTCGGCATGCTTGCGGCCGATGACGATGTCGGTGAAGCCATGGTTCTGACGATAGATGGAGTGCATGACCGCTTCTTTCGGGCCGCCGTACAGCATCTTGATGTCGAGGCCGACGAGCTCGAAGACTTCCGTGAGATCATAGCCGCGCTGCTTCCATAGGTTCTCATCCTTGTCGCCGCGGCCGAGCAGCTGCTTGTCGTGCAGAGCGCGGTAGCATTGCATGCGCACGCGGGCAGGGACGTCGTCGCCCTTCAGTTCGCCGGTCAGCGGGTTGAGCACGACGCCGGCGAACAAGCCGGCGCTCGTCAGGCGTTCGACGCCGGCGACGAGGGCGTATTCGTGAGCTCGATGCAGCGGGTTGCGCGTCTGAAAGGCGAGAGCGCGATCCCAGCGCCGTTCGGCGATCAGCGTGCGCGTCTGGCGGGGCGAGAGTACGAATTCGGCATAGTCCGGATCAAAATGTTGAGGCAAAGCCCAAAGACTGCCGCCGATCAGCTTGGTGCGACCGTCTTCGAGCACCATGCGTGCGCCCGGGTGGTCGGTACGCGATGTGCCGTAGAATCGTTCGATGTGCTTCGTCTTGTCCCATCCGAAGATGCTCGACAGCCGAACCGTGGCGACGATCTCGTTTTCGTGGACCAGAGCTACGGAGTGACCGATGCGAAGCCCCTTGGCTTCTGCGTCGGTAACCGGCAGCGATATCGGCGCGGTCCATGCCCAGTGACGATAGCCGTAGTCGAGGGCTTCGTGATCGAGGACGTAGTGCCAGGTTTCCTCGTCCATCGGACCCGTCAATGGTGAGAGTGTACCGTCGGCAATACGGTAGACGGTGGAGAGGTCGGCGCGGGTGAGCTCGACCTTGGGAAATTCGGCGGCCTCCGCCAGGAACTGTTTACGGCGGGACAGCGGGACGGTGAGCGATACGGGCGCGTCGAGCCCGCCGTGAACGGGAACGAGATCCGGCATGATGTATTTCTCCTCCTTCAGTCTTCCATGACCTTCACCTCGCAGCCCGCCAGGACCGGGAGGTTCATCGGCGCCGAGCGCGAAAGGAACCGTGTCAGCCAGGACTGTTTCTCCGCGACGAGGACGGCAGCGACGACGTCGTGCTGCCGAACGATCGGAGCGCAGATCTCGCTCGGATCGCCTTCCTCGATCATTCCGCGGAAAGCGACGGCTTGATTCCTGGCTTGTTCTTCGATGCGATTCAAGAGCTGCTCGGCGTGTAGACGCCGCTCACGTGTGAGCGTGTCCATGACATTCTCGCTCACCGCCTCGCCGACGAAGCCGACGTTGGCGAGAGTCGAATCGATGCGTTGGGTCAGTTTCGGGTCGAGAGCCACCACCGCGACCAAGCCGCCGCCGATTTCCTTGGCGCGCTTCAGACTGTAGGCGATGGCTTTTGGGGCTTCGACTTCGGGCGAGAGCAACAGCAGCACGTTCCTCATGATCCACCTGTGAGATGCATACCGAGCAGCGGCCAGTACCAGTTGGCCATGATGTTGAACAGGATCCAGGAGCTCACACTGAGCACCGCTCCGGGAATGACAAAGTTGCTAATGGTGAGGTAGCCGGACGAATACGCGATCGCATTGGCTGGCGTGCCGATCGGCAGGGTATAGCCGAGACCGGCGGGGACGGCGATAACGAACGCCATGACTCCCGGATCGATGCCGAACTCCTTGGCGATGCCGAGGCTGACCGGCATCAGCAGGGCGACGACGGCGGAGTTGCTCATCGCCTCGGTCAACAAGATCGACAGCGCCGAAAGGATGAGCACGACGCTGACACCGCTTCCCGCCCAACTGGTGATCGTCGACTGCGCCAGCCAGGCGGCGGCGCCGGACTGGTTTACCGCGGCCCCCAGGCAGATGGCGCCGCCGTACATGAGAACCACGCCCCAATTGACGTAGGCTTCGATGTCGCGCCAGGTCACCAATTGCAGCGCAAAGAGCAGGACGACGGCGCCGAGCGCGATGTTGGCGAGGCCGAATTCCTCGCCGCCGATGATCCAGGCGACAACAGTCAGGATGACGATCGTCGCGATCGCTCGCTCTTCATACGTCATGCGACCGAGCGCACGAATACGAGCACTCAGCGCGTCGTCGGCCGCCTTGACGTTTTCGATGTCGATCGGATTGAAGATGGTGATGACGAAGTAGCAAACGAAGAGCAACGCGACGACCAGCGGGAAGATCGCAACCGACCATTCCATGAAGCTGTAGCTCTGTCCCGTCGCTTCGCGCAGCATGCCGAGGGCCAGCGGTGCGCGACCGCCACCCAGCAGCGTCGCGACGCCGCCGATGGTGGTGCCCCACGCCATCGCCAGAAATAACGACTTGCCATAGGTGGTGCGTCGGCCGTGCAGGCCGAGGACGGCGGCGATCTCCACCAGGATCGGGAAATTCATGGCGGCGACGGCATGCTCGGACATGAGGAACGACATCAGCGCGTTCAAGAGCAGGATCGTTATCAGGAGACGCCGGGGTGTCGTGCCGAAACGGCTCAGCATGTACAGCGCCAGTCGCCGGCTGAGGCCCGATTTCATGACGCAAGCGGCGAGGATGAAGGCTCCGAGAATGAAGAACACGGCTTCGTTGCCGAAGAGGGCGTATGCCTTCGATGCCGGCATCACGCCGGTGAGCGGGATCAAGACGATCGCCAGCAGGCTGGTGATCATCAGCGGCAAGGCGCCGGAGATCCAGTACCAGACGCACAAGGCGAAGGCGGCCAGAGATTTCTGGCCAATCGGGGTCAAGCCCTCCGGGGTGTCGATCGAAGCGACCCACCAATAGATGAGCACGCCGGCAGCGAGCAGCCAGAGATCACGGCTGCGCGCGAGAAGGACGATCCACAATGGACGCGTGTCGACGACGAATTCGGCGTTGCTGGCCATGGCGCAGTCGAGATTCCGGCGTGAAAGAGTCTCAGAGATGCGACGAGTCGAACGAATCGCTGACCCGGCGGACGCGCAACCGACGGCGCAGGCGTGACAGGTTGCGCGCCGCCAGGTTGCCCAACCGCGAGCGGTAGAACTGCTGCAACGCGACGCTCACGCGGGCGTCGTTGCCGGCGAAGAACCTGGCTTCCAACGGAGTGATCGCAAAGCTCAGGTCGCGCACCCAACCCATGTTGACCCTGGCTTTGCGGACGGCGTGAAACAAGTGCTCGTAGACCGGAGCGATCTCGGCGAGCGGCAACTCTTGCGAAACCGGTGCTCCGGGAGTCTGTCGGCTCAGCGAGAGCACGGGCAACACGCCGATGGCTGTCAGCGCATCGATACCGCGCAGGGTGGAATCGAGCGGCTCAAAGCCGACGATGAGCTCGCTCCACACTGTGCCGCGAGGAAAAATAGCGGCCGCGTGTCTCAACGCCTCGTAGTAGCGAGCCCTTCCGATTCGCTGCGCCCGCCCGGGGAAAACCTGCTCGAGAATGTCGGGATCGTTCACTTCGAGACTGTAGTTGAGCGCGTCGACGCCGATGGCATAGCTGTGGTTGATCCAGCGATCGTGCGCCGGTGGATGCAACTGCAGCGCGACGACGGTATCGAAGTTCCGCTTCACCGCGCGGATGTACGGCTCGAGAAACAGAATGCCGGCGTCTTCCGTACCGGTGTAGCCGAGGTTGAAATAGACGAACTCCGCGGCGCCTTCGGCAAACGCGGCGCGCACCACTTCGGCAACCTCGTCGACCGTGGGCGCGAACACGGATTCCGGCGTTTCGATCGATCCTCCGAGGCAGGAGCTGCAGGCGGAACCGCGAACGCTGTGGCCGCAAGCACCGTCAGGGTTGATCGCCAGGAAGCTGCCGTATACCCGCCCGATCTTCCACATCGGCGTACCGCGCGAGGTGACCGCGCGGTAGAAATCCGGCGGCGGAACGAGGCGGACGTCGAAGCGGGCGCCGTCCTTTTCGAGGACGACGGTGTCATCGCGTTCCGACAACACATAGGGCGACAATGCCGCGAGCTCATCGTCGACCGGAACGCTGACCCAGACATCTTCCGGCAACACCAGCTCGATGTCGTGAGCGGGCCTGTCGACGTCGGTCGGCTCCAAGAGGCGAAGATGACTGCGTGCGCTCGGGTCGACTCGCGCTCCGCGCAGAGCGAGGTCGATCTTCAAGTGACCCGGGTTGATTGCCGTCTCCGATGGAGTTGTCACGATTGCCAACCCCCGCCGCAGTCCGAGCACGCCGTTGCGCTCTCGAATGGCAACCGGTCGATGGAAGCCGTCGCTGCATCGATCACCAGGCCTTGGCCGTGGAGCGCCGATGAGCGCTCCAGTAAGAGCTTCACTGTCTCAGCGGCCTGCAGGCTCGCCAACAGTGAAGCTGCGAGCGGGTGACGGACAGCCGGCTCGGCCAACGTGACGCGCCGGCGCATGTCAGTGCATGCGTAGCATCCGCGCGCGAGGGTTGGGTCGAACAGGGCCATGTACGCTTTGGTACCGGCGGTTCGTCCCCACAGGAAGGGCTTGCCGGCACGAATGCAAGCGGAGCTGAGCGCCGCGCTTTCGATGTCGTTGTCGGTCTGCAGGAGAACAGCAACGGGCGGCGCGGCGGCAATCCAATCATCGTACGATGTCGGGCTCGGCTGCGCTTCGATACGGCAATCGGGGTTCAGGTCGGCGATGTCGTCGATCGAGCTTCTGTTGGCGGATGTCGCGACAGTGATGTGACCGACCCCGGCGGCAGCCAGATACTCGAGCAGATACTTCGGTTCGGAAGTAACCAGGGCCACCGTCGCGGACAATAGACGTTCCTGCCCGCGTGCGCCGATCTCCGGCAGGATGATCTGGCGGCTGTAGCGCTCGACCTGAACGTCGTTCAGCATCCCGTCACGCCTTCGTCCTTGTCTCGGCGCGTGCAAGCCAATCGCGCCATCCACCCCAGAGACTGGTGCTGAGGTAGCGGTCACCGAAGTCGGGGAAGATGACAACGATGACGGCTTCGTCGAGCTCTCGCGCCAGCTGCATCGCGGCGTACATCGCCGCTCCGGAGGACTGCCCGACGACCAGCCCTTGTTCCGTGCCCAGACGATAGACGGTTTCGTATGCCGTGTCGGTCGCTGCGGAGATCTTCGAGTCGAGCTCTTCCTCGTGGTAGATGCCGGGGACAATCGAGCTGGGCATGTGCTTGAGCCCTTCGAGTCCGTGCCAGGCATCGTCGGGTTCGACGGCGATGACTCGAATCTTGGGATTGCGCTCCTTCAAATAGCGACCGGTGCCCATGATGGTGCCGCCTGTCCCGATCCCCGCGACGAAGTGCGTTACTAGTCCCGCGGTGTCGTTCCAGATCTCGGGTCCGGTGCTTTCGTAGTGCGCTCTGGGGTTGACCGGGTTGAAGTATTGGTCGGGTTTGAAATAGCGCTCCGGTGATTTCTCGATGATCGTGCGGCACAGGCGAATCGCCCCGTCCGATCCCTCGAGAGGGTCGCTGAAGATGGCCTTGGCGCCGTACGCGTGCACCACCTTCTTTCTTTCGTTGCTGACGTTCTCCGGCATCACCAGGTCGACGGGGTAGCCGAGGGCGGCTCCAGCCATGGCCAGAGCGATACCGGTATTGCCTGAGGTCGAGTCGATGATGGTCTTGCCGGAATGCAACTTGCCGCTGCGAATACCTTCGCGGACCATCCAGGCAGCGGGGCGATCCTTGACGGAACCACCTGGATTGAACCCTTCGAGCTTGGCGAGGATTCGTATCCGGGGTGAAAGGCCGGCTGCCAACCGCGTCACTTCGACCAACGGCGTGTTGCCGACCAGGTCGAGAATCGAGCTCGCCCGCCGTCGATCTCGGCTCACCGGAGTCGAGTCGGATGCCCGAGGCAGCCGCATGGTCGATCAACCACCCGCGATTGCCGGTACGATCGCGACTTCGTCTCCATCTTTGACTGGCGTATCCAGGCTGTTCAGAAAGCGGATGTCGTCGCCATTGACGTACAGGTTGACGAAGCGGCGCACGCGGCCCTGGTCATCACATAGCCGTTCTTTGATCCCCGGATAGCGTTTCTCCAAGCTGTCGACGACCATCCCTATGGTCGTCCCCTCCACCCCGACTTCTTCCGATCCACCGGTGAAGCGCCTCAAGGGCGTCGGGATTCTAACTCGTACACTCATGCCTGAGATCCTCCTGACACGTGCGTTGTACCCACCGTGTGTGCGGCGGCAAAGTGTTGGATTCTACGACAAAATGCTCACTTGAGTCCACGCGTTAGTATGGCGAGTGGACGATCGCAACGAAAGACCGCTCATTGATCACCGAGCCGCGGCGCGGCAAACCGGACATTTTGGATTCGGAAAGATGCGTGCATGGCGCCAGCGCTGCCGCCGGACATCGCCAGTAAGAAGCCGATTCACCAGGAGATCGCCTTCGCCGCTCAAATGTTTTACCGCTTCACCCGCTTGAATCAGCCCGATTACGCCGGTGAGCGCCCCCAATACTCCGGCAGTCTGGCATGTGGGAAGGTCGTCACCATCGGGTGGCGACGGAAACAGGCAGCGCAGGCAGGCTGAGCGCTGCGGCAGTATGGTGAACGTCTGCCCACACAAGCCCACCACACCCGCGTGTGAGTAGGGGATGCCGTGGGTTATTGCTCCGTCGTTGATCAGGAACTTCGACTCAGTCTGATCGGTGCCGTCGATGATGAAATCGAACTGCGGAAACAACTGCGGCAAGTTCGACGCCGTCAGCCGTTCGTGCAACGGCTGCAGGCGAGTTCGCGGATGCAAGGCGCCGATCCGCTCGGCAGCGATCACGGCCTTTGGGCGACCGAGATCGGTCGTTCGATAGATGATCTGTCGTTGCAGGTTGGAGACCTCGAGCAGGTCGCCGTCCATCAGCGCAATCGTGCCGACCCCGACCGCTGCCAGGTGCATCGCGGCTGGAGCCCCCAGGCCGCCGATGCCGACGATGAGGACGCGAGCCTGTGCTAGTTCCATCATGATCGAGCCCGTCCCGAGTTGCCGGTACCGTCCATGCGTCATTTCAAGCGCCGGTCGAGCCGGCGCGACGGATCAATACTGCGAACGACCGAACGGATCGATGGTCGGCATCGTTGGCGGGCTGTTGGGCAAAGCCTTCGCGGGTAAAGGCACCGCCGGTAGAGTCAGGGTTTCAGTCGGTCGCTTCCGGCCGTGGGCAATCAGCAGCAGATCGAGCGGATCCGACGTGCGCGGAAGATCAGCCTTGTCGAGGTCGATGGCCGCTCGCGCTTCTTCTGTCTGTGGCTCATCCGGATGCAGATCCTTCAATGCACGATAGGCGAGCGTCGCATACTCGCTATTCTTGGCTTCGGCGTAGCGCCTGGTGAGGTCGAGGAGCGCGTCGGCGCCGGTATTCGTATCCCCGTAGGCGGCGGAGAGGTCGAGCAAACGAACCTCCACGGCTTTCTGATTGTCGAGCCTGCGGTAGTAGTCAGCGACGTACATTTCGTGCGAGGCCATGCTTTCGCGGCAGCGGGAGACCTGTTCGCGCGCCAGCTGTGCGAAGGGACTGGTCGGGTATTGGTTCACGAGAGTCGCAAAGTATGTGTGGGCGTTCTGCGCCGCTGTTTGGTCGCGGTCGAGCGTACCCATCTGGTTCGCGTAGCACATGCCCAGGCAGTATCCGACGAACGGCAGGTGAGGGCTGGTGGGATGCCGCCGTTGAAAATCCGTCAGCGATACGATCGCTGCGGCATAGTCTTCGTTGAGATACTGCGCCTGGGCGATCCGCACTTCGGCTTCCTCGGAATACTCGCTGAATGGATGTTGATCGAGGAGCTCGCGGTACGATTCGATCGCGGGCGCCAAAGCGCCGATACGGAAATCTTCGTTCGCCTGAGTGAAGTATTGGTCCGCGGACAGAGTCTTCTTCGAAGCGCAACTGCACAGCGCAAGCACCGCCAACAATGCGACCAGGACGTACTTCATTGAGATGGCGATTATGCCGCGCGGCGTCGCCGCCGTCGATAGGTGGAGTTGCTCGGCAACCGTGCTCACAACAGGATGACCCACGTGTGCGCCGCCTCCCAGATGCGCCGGCGCAGATCCTGCCACTTCTCTCCAGAATAATGGTCTGCCAGCAGCGCCCGGGGCGCCTCGTTTCCGTAGAGAATCAAGAACCCACAGTCGTAGCGCCAACCACGGGAGACGTCGCCGCTGGTTGCGACATCGAGCACCACCTGGGCGATCATGCGTTCGAGGTCCTTGCGGTTGCCGAGATACTTGCACTCGCCGGCGGCGCCGAATGGCAGCGGAAACTGCAGGCGCATTGCCGGCGCGATCGCCGATGTCGGAGCCTTCAGGACTTTGGCGCGACAATCGGCGATTTCCGGGGCGGCCTCGGCCAGGCGATCGAAGAAGCGATTGGCGCTTGCCACCGACGGGCCGATCGCGGTTTCGTGCTGCGTCGGACCGCGTTCCGGGCCGACGTATCGAAACACCTTGTACGGGTCTGCTTTGATCTCGCGGCGGCGCAGCCAGCCGACGAGAATCTCGTCGATCTTCGGATAGAGCAATCTATTGCGAAATACGGCTTCGGCATCGAAGCGCTTGCGCGACGCTGCCGCATGCTCGCGCTCCGCTTTGTCGACGACCATGACGACGCATTTGCGGTCGGCGAGGATCTCGTCGGCGAGCAACTCGCGTTCGAGTACCTCGAAGAACGCCCGTGCCGCTTCCCGGCGAACATTGAGAGCCACGCTGCCAATCCTCTGCTAACGGTTGACACTGGCCCACTTCGCCGGCGGTATCAATCGCCCAAGCCCTTGTCGTAGAATGCAAAAAAGGCCAGGAATTCCTGGCCTTTTGTCGAAAGCGGGCGACCGGGGTCGAACCGGCGACCTTGTGCTTGGCAAGCACACGCTCTAGCCAACTGAGCTACGCCCGCATAACTGGGAGAGCGGGAGTCTAGCCAACTCGCTCCGGCGAGTCAAAACTCGAATATGCGGGTGTCGAATATGCGGGCGGGTTCCTCCGTCCAAAAGGCATGAACAGGGTCAAAAAACACCTCATGCCCAAGCGCAAGATCGCTGAGCGCCTGCGCCGCATGGGATTCACCGTAACTCTGATTCCGCCCTCGCATGGCTATGACCTCCTGGTCGGCAACCGCCTGCGGGTGGCGCTGCGCGTCGCTTACCCAAGAGTCCGCAGTCACCGCGTCACATCGAAGGGCCGCCGCTACGAGTACAAATACCGCTCCTGGCATTTCAACTTCCATCGTCACGGACGCATCGACAGGCGCTACGCCGACGTCGTGGTCTGCCTCGGAGTCGAGCCACGCCAGGGCGAGCGCGAGAAGATTTTCGTCATCCCCTGGGAAGTGGTCTCGGGCAAGACCTTTTCGTTGCATGCCGCTCGCTGCGACTACGACGGTCGCTATGCGCCGTACCGCGACAACTGGCGAGTGATTCGCGCCGCTCTCGATGGTTCCCACGACGGCACGGACGGCCTCCGAGACGTCGCTTGATCGACTGGCGAACCTTGCTTTTGAACCGCGAAGCTTGTTAACTTCTGCCGCCGCGGCCCAATGCGGCTGCCCGCGGCGGCGTACCCAAGTGGCTAAGGGAGAGGTCTGCAAAACCTCGATTCAGCGGTTCGATTCCGCTCGCCGCCTTCTTCCTCACCTCTGCCCGTGGTGATCGGTAAGCCGGTGATCGGTAATCGGTATCAACCGACTACCGATCACCCATGACCGATCACAGCTTGCCTAGCACCGACTCGGCGCTCGAAACGTTCAAACCTGGTCCCGTCTCGACGAAGACCTCGTCGATCTTGCCGTCCGTGGCGATCAGCGCGTAGCGCTGCGAACGCGTCCCCATCCCGAAGCCGCTCGCATCGAGCGTCAGACCAACCGCTTTGGTGAACTCGCCATTGCCGTCGGCCAGCATGCGAACCTTGTTTTTGGCTCCGCTCGAGTTGCCCCACGCTCCCATGACGAAGGCGTCGTTGACCGACAAGCAGATGATATCGTCGACCCCCTTGCCTCTGATTTCCGCGGCTTTCTCGACGAACCCCGGCAAGTGCTTCATCGAGCACGTCGGTGTGAACGCCCCGGGCACGGCGAACAACACGACCTTCTTGCCGCCGAAAACTTCTCCGACCGTCACATCCTTGGGTCCGCTGTCCCCCATCTCCTTGAGCTTCAAATCCGCCGGCAGGCGGTCACCTGCTTTGATTGCCATCTTAGAATCCTCCTCTTACGCCAATGACGCAGTGAAGCGTCTCATAGGGACTCTGTATCCGTGCCGCCCCTTGGGTTCAACTCAGGTCGTCCCGAAACGGCGTCGCAACCTTCATCGGGCTTGCTCGTCTGCCTTGAAGCCGCACTTCGAGTGAGTGCCGTCGCAGAACGGCTTGGTCGACGACTGCCCGCAACGGCAGAGGTAGATGACCTCCTCCTGAAGTTGAAATGGGTTCCGCTTGGCGTCGATCAAATCAACAACACCCTTGATTTCGTACGGCCCATCCTTGAGCGTCTTGATGCGTACATCTGCCATACTTATGCCCGCCTCTCTCCCTGTGGGAGTTTTTAGTTGATAGTGTTCAGTTTTTAGTTGTGGTCGAAGCCATCAATTGAATTGTTCCATCCAAATGACGGCCGCAACCGCAACTAAACACTAAAAACTGAACACTAAACACTGCATTCAATACTCCGCGTCGATAATCGTATCCGACTGCACCCCGTGTCCGCTGATCAAGCAGCCGCCGTCGCCCGTCGCATTGACGAGCCCATCGACGGTTCCGGCGCAAGTGCCGCCAAGCCCCGATACCAGCGCGTCGCTGCAGCTGTCCGCGATCAAACCGCGCGCCTTGTCGCCGGCCTTGGCGATGCGATCGCCAGTTCGATACTCGTTGGCGCAGTCGGAGGGATTGGTCAGCGGTGACGTCTGATTCTCGTCGAAGTACAGCAGACGGCCACGATTGAGCTTGTTGCGGCAGGTTTGCAGTTGCTTCACACGCGTCGTCGCGAAGCCGCGGCCTGCCTTGGCGATGCGCTCCTGACAACTTCGCAAATCAGCGTAGTTGGGCTCGAGTCCGGTGAGGCCGCTGCCGTACTCATCGTCGATCAAGACGCCTGTGGCGGCGGCATGCGTCGTTAGCAGACATCCCGTCATTGCATTGCTGCTGACCAGGCCATCTACGGTCGCCGAACACGCCGACAGATCGGCGGTCAGCGTGTCGCTGCACTTCTCGCTGATGGCTTCGCGTGCCGACAACGCCGCCCGCATCGTGCGACTGGCGGAGCGATACTCCTGATCGCAGTCGGTCGGCCCGGCAAGTGGCATCGTTCCAGCCTGGTCGTAGTAGACCGTCTTGCCCTTGTTTAGATCGCTGCGGCACTTCTGAATCCCTTTGAATTGCGTTTCGTAGTAGCGCCGCCCCGACTTGGCGATCGCCTCTTGGCACTTGCGCAGATCCGTCTCCATCGGGCATGCGGGCCCGCCGATCGGGTCACCGCTACAAACGCCGGCGCCGTCGCAGACGTCGTCGACCGTGCACGCGCTCTGATCGCTGCAGCTGCTGCCGGGGCTCTCAAAATCGCAGGTCGCCGAGCAGCAATCGCCGTTGTTGGTGTTGCCGTCGTCGCAGGTTTCGCCGAAGCCGGCGCAGGTGACGCCGTTGCCGCATGTGCTCGACAAGGTGCAATCGTTGTCGCAGCCGTCGCAGTTGCTTGTGTTGCCGTCGTCGCACGCTTCGCCGGGATCGAGCGGGCCGCCGTTGCCGCAAGTACCCTCGTCGGCGCCGATATCGACGGCGGCGCCGATCTTGCGCGGCTGGCCGTCGAGGTCTGTCTCTCCAACGTCGGGGGTGAACCCGGGATTGCCGGCGTTCACCGCGGGTGATGACGAAGAAATGTGGAAGTTCGCTGCGCCGGCATTGGCGAACAGCGGATCGGTCGTGACCGAGTTCGCGTCGTTTCCGGTCCCCAGCTGCCAGGCGCCAAAGCCGCCGTATTCGACGCCACTGAGACTGAATTCGCCGCTTGCAGCGCCGGTGCCGCTGAAAAACAGATTGTGATCGAAGTCGTTGTTGAAGCTGCTGGCGGTTTCGAACGAAGCGACGAAGATGTTCTCCGGGCCGGCGAAGACGATGTTGTTCTCGATGACGTTGTCCTCGCCGAACTGTAGCCAGATCTCGCCGACGCCGTTGCCGGCGAAGAAGCGCCCCTGACCGCTCTCGCCGACAGTGTTGTTGTGGTAGAGCGTGTTGCCGCGGAATTGGTTGTCGTTGGCGCGACCGACCGACGATGAATAGCCGCCGAAGACGATGCCGGCCTTCTCGTTCTCGTAGACGATGTTGTTGCGCACCTTGACGTTACTGGCGACTTGTCCGGAGTTTTCGGCGCCGATTTCGATGCCGAGGTCACAGCCGGTGACGACGTTGTTCTCGACGACGACGTCGCGACCGCCGTCGACGTAGATGCCGCCGGCGAAGCCTCCGCCGTATATCGAGTTGGCGCGGATGACGGTGTTGCCCTTGATGAGCCCGTTGCGACACGCCAGCGTCGGGTTGGGCTGGATATCGGTTTCGCCGCCGATGCAAACGATGCCGATGTTGTTGACGTCACGGATGACGTTGTCGGTGACCTCGAAACCGTCGACGTTGCCGTTGAGAGCCAGGGCCTCGCTCTGTGCCGGCTCGCAGTCGTGAATGACGTTGCCGTCGATCACCAGGTCGGCGATGGCAGTCGGCTTCGTGCCGTAGACGGTGATACCCATCGCATGGTCACCGGTCATGTTGTGAATTTCGTTGTCGCGGATCTCGATACCGGTGCCGGAGCCGAGGATGCGTACGCCGGACCCGTCGTTGACACCGAGATTGTTGCGCACCTCGAGACCCCGGACGACGATATGGTTCTTGGCGACGGATGTCCCGTCGATCAGAATCATGTCGGAGCCCGGGACGCCGGTGCCGTCGATGACCGGATGATGGCCGGTCGTCGCTTGCAGGGTGATCGGATTTCCGGCGGTGCCGCCCGTGGGAAAGGAGATCTTTTCCGAATAGACGCCGCCGTTGACTGAGATGGTATTGCCGGCCGTCGCTTGATTGAGAGCGGCCTGGATCGTCGGGCAAGCGCCGTCCACCGGGACGGTGCAGGATGCCGCACGCGCCGTCCTCACCGAGCCGAAGGAGATTGCGAGCGCTGGCAGCAACAATCGCCATATATTTCGGGATGACGTGTCCATAGCCGCGCATTCTGCGCTGTCGCGCTACCGCTATTCAAGGTCAAGTTTGCCGGCGAGCGCAAATGTCGGTGATTCAGGTCTTCGAAGGCCGTTTTCGCTTGGTCGGCTTCTTCTTGCGGGCCGCCCGTTTCGCTGCCGGCGGGGGAGTGGTCGGAGTGCCCTGCAATCGGTCGAGAAACTCGCGTTGGGCAAGAATCATCAAGTTGTAAGCTTTGGGGAGCGGGTAGAATCGGCAGACGTCATTCTCGCCGTCGAGGAAGCGACACCTGCCGAGCTCGTCGATGCGTACGGCGCTCCGCTCGTCGACCGCGGCATGGAAGGCGTGAACGACCTTGCCCGATTTCTGGCGCACATTCCCCAATGGCCCGATGATTCGCACGTTGAGCCCCGTTTCCTCGAGGGTTTCGCGCGCGGCCGTTACTTCGAGGTCTTCGCCGGCCTCGACCAGACCTTTGGGGATGCCGAAGACGGGGCGACGGAATGTCGCTCGTTTCGGATGGACGAGGAGAACCTCCAATCCATTCGGCCCTTCTCGGGTCACGAGGCAGCCTGCGGATATCAAAGCCATGAACCTGCCAAACCTGAAGCTTCGCCCGTTGTTCGTCAAGCAATGCCCCTCACCTCCAAGTCACCGGCGTAGGGAACGGCCTTGGTGCCGTTCCAGTGCTCCCAGGGCCGAGCGCTGGAACGCCGCGGAGGCGTTCCCTACGTCGAGGTGACCATGCTACAGAAGACCGCCATGGCGGAGCATGAGATCCAGGGACGGCTGAATGAGGACGAGTTGCGACAACTCGTCCGCGACGGGGAAATCGAGACGGTTTTGACGGTATTCCCCGACCTCTACGGTCGTTTGGTCGGCAAGCGTATTCACGGTCACTTCTTCTGCAACGAGGTTCTCGGCCATGGCATGCATGCCTGCGACTATCTGCTGGCGTGCGACATGGACATGGATCCGACGCCGGGCTACCGGTTCGCTTCCTGGGCTGACGGGTACGGTGATGTTCATTGTGTACCCGACATGTCGACCCTGCGCCGTGCAAGCTGGTTGGAACGCACCGCGATCGTCCTTTGCGACGTCTTGAATGCCGAGAGCGAAGCGTTGGTCGAGGTCGCTCCACGCAGCATCTTGAAGCGCCAGATCGAGCGAGCCGCCGGTCTCGGCTTTGCCGCCAAGGGGGCTTCGGAGCTCGAGTTCTTCCTGCTGCGCGAGACCTACGAGTCAGCCCACAAGAAGGACTTCACCAACCTCGAGCCGTTCGGTTGGTATGTCGAGGACTATCACACGCTCCAGGGGTTCAAGTCTGAACCCGTCGTCGGTGACATTCGCAAGCATCTCGACGCGTCCGGCATCCCGGTCGAGTTTTCCAAAGGCGAGTGGGGTCCCGGCCAGACCGAGATCAACGTGCGCTACGCCGACTTCCTCGAGATGTGCGACCGTCACATCATCTACAAGCAACTCGCCAAAGAGGTCGCGATTCAACACGGACTCGCGGTCTCGTTCATGGCCAAGTTCGATGAGCGCTACGCCGGCAGCTCGATGCACATGCACTCGAGCCTGTGGGCATTGGACAGCGGGCGGCCGTTGTTCGACGGCGTCGGTGATCCGTCGAAGGGGAGATTGAAGGACTTTCCCGATACCTTTCGCTGGTGGTTGGGCGGCTTGATGAAGCACGCTCGCGCCTCGACGTTGATGTTCGCTCCCTACGTCAACTCCTACAAGCGCTTCGTCGCTGGTTCCTTTGCTCCCACGGGTATTGCCTGGTCGTACGACAATCGCACCGCCGGTTTCCGGGTCGTCGGCCGCGGTCCATCTTTGCGTGTCGAGTGCCGCATCCCCGGCGCCGATGCCAACCCGTACCTGGCTTTCGCGGCCGCGCTTGCCGCCGGGCTCGACGGTGTGACCAACAAGATCGAGCCGCCGGAAATGTTCCGCGGCGACGTCTATGCCGCCAAGGATCTGCCGACGATCCCGACGACGCTGCGCGATGCGATCTCCGAGTTCGATTCGTCGGCGTTCTTCAAGGAAGCGTTCGGTGCCGACGTCGTCGAGCACCTGGTTCACTTCGCACGCACCGAGCAAGCAAAATTCGACCAGGTCGTGACCACCTGGGAACGCCGTCGCTACCTGGAGAGGGCCTGATGTCAGCGATCAGTTGTCGGATCGCGTCGAGGTGCGAACATGCCTGAGTTGGTCCGAGGCGCGCCTCGCTAGTCGGCAGTCGGTGGTCAGGAATGCCTCAGCCAATCATTGGAATCTCCTCGTATGGTCGCGACGGCGACCTGCCTGCATTCAGCATTCCTTGCGGTTATGTCGACGCCGTGCGCGCCGCGGGTGGCCTGCCGTTGGTTCTTCCGCCCGGAGAAACCGGCGCCGAGCGCGTATTCGATGTCATCGACGGGCTGATCCTCGCCGGTGGCGGCGATATGGCGCCCGAAGTCTACGGCGGCGATTCGCATGAGACGATCTACATGGTGTCGGAGGAGCGCGACTCGTTTGAGCTGAACCTTGCCAAAGGTGCGCTCGAACGTCCGCATCTGCCGACTCTGTGTATCTGCCGCGGAACGCAGGTTCTCAATGTCGCCCTTGGCGGCACGTTGTACCCGCACCTACCCGATGAGTTCGGCAGCAAGGTCAACCACCGCTTGCCGCCGCGACTACCGACGCGGCATCCGGTGCGCGTCGAGGGCGATACGCTTCTCGGCCAGGTGCTCGGTGCGACTGAGGTCGACACGTGTTCGTGGCACCACCAGGCCATACGGCAGCTGGGCCGAACGTTGCGCCCGGTTGCGTGGGCACCGGATGGTGTCATCGAAGCGGTCGAAGCCGCGAATCATCCGTGGTGCATCGGCGTGCAGTGGCATCCCGAGATGCAGATCGGTGAGGTCGTCCAAGACCGCTTGTTCGCCGCGTTCGTCGAAGCGGCGCGACAGATCGGGCGTTGACGGAGCTTTCGAGACTGTCGAAAAATGCGAAGCGCCCTTCGACGAGCTCAGGGCGAACGGAGTCCAATGTGAATTCAAGGGAGCTTTCCCGTTCACCGTGAGCCCGAGGGGTGCAGTGGCTTCGTCGGTAGTCTCCTAGCGGCGCGGAAAACTCAGAAACCGTGGAGGGCTGAATGGCAGGAAGGTTACAAGGGAAGGTAGCGTTGATCACCGGCGCCGGCGGCGGCATCGGCCGGGCATCGGCCAAGCTGTTCAGCGCCGAGGGTGCCAAGGTCGTCGTGGTCGACTACGACGAGAAGGCGGGCCGGGCGGTGGCCGACGAGATCACTTCCGCCGGCGGGCAAGCGTCGTTCACGCGCGCTGATGTCAGTAAGGCGGCCGAGGCCGCCGCGATGATCGCCTTCGCCGAGAAGGAATTCGGAGGCCTGCATGTCCTCTTCAACAACGCCGGCATCTTTCCGGACGCCGACGGCTCGGTGACCGATACTGACGAAGCAGTGTTCGATCTGGTCATGAACGTCAACCTCAAGGGCGTCTTCCTCGGTTGCAAATACGGCGTGCCGGCGCTGCTGCGTGCCGGCGGCGGCTCGATCATCAACACGGCGTCTTTCGTCGCGGTCATGGGTGCGGCGACGTCGCAGACGGCCTACACGGCTTCCAAGGGTGGCGTGCTGGCGATGACGCGCGAGATGGCCGTCGAGTTTGCCCGCCGTGGTATCCGCGCCAACTCGTTGTGCCCGGGGCCCGTCAATACGCCGCTGCTGCAGCCGTTGCTCGCCGATCCGGCGCGGCGCGCTCGGCGGATGGTGCATCTACCGATGGGACGATTGGCAGAGCCGGACGAGATTGCCGCCGCCGCGTTGTTTCTCGCTTCGGACGAGTCGTCCTACATCAACGGCGCCACCTTCCTGGTCGACGGCGGAACCACGGGTGCCTACGTCACGGCGGAATGAGCCGCGGCGCGAAGACGGCGCTGGCCGTCATGGCGCGCTATCCCGAAGCGGGCAGGGTGAAGACGCGTTTGGCGAAGAGCATCGGCGCGCAAGCCGCGGCTGAGCTCTATCGCGCCTTTCTGTTGGATCTGCACGAACGCTTCGGCAACGACAGCCGGCAGCTCGTGTGGATGTATGAGCCACCCGATGCGCCGTTTTCGGCGCTGATGCCGACCGGCGTTTGCTTGCCGCAGCAGGGCAGGGACCTCGGTGAACGCATGCGGGATTGTTTCGCAGCACTTCTCCGTTCTCCCTACGATCGAGTCATCATGATCGGCTCCGACGTGCCGCATGTTCGCAGCGGCTGCATCGATGAAGCCGACGAACGCTTGGGCGATCACGACGTGGTGCTCGGGCCGAGTGACGATGGCGGCTACTACCTCATCGCCATGCGCCAGCCGCACGATCTTTTCTCCATGATCGAAATGGGGACACCGCAAGTTCTGGCGCAGACAATGGCCGCTGCTGATGGCCTCGGCCTCACGGTGCATCTCTTGCCGACGGATTTCGACATCGATCACGAATGCGACCTCACGCGACTGCGAGCCGTGCTGTCGACTCCCGGTGCGCCGAGCTTGGCTCATACGATGCGAGCTCTCGGCGAGATCTTGAATGACTGAGCCGTCACGCGAAGCAGGGATTCAATACCAGAACGTCGACCGCGACGACTACCTGGCGCGCCGCGGCTTGCGCCGCTACGCCCGCGCCTTCCATCTCTGGGCCCTCGGCGTCGGCGCGGTGATTTCCGGCGACTTCTTCGGTTGGAACTTCGGACTCGAGTACGGCTTCGGGTCGCTGCTCGCCGCCAACGTCGTCATCACCATCATGTTCTTCGGCCTCGCATTCGGAATCGCCGAGATGGCCTCGGCGTTGCCGCATACCGGAGCGGCGTACTCGTTCGCTCGCTCCTCGATGGGGCCGTGGGGTGCGTATATCACCGGACTGGCGGAGAACATCGAATATGTGTTGACGCCGGCGGTGATCGTCGTCGGCATCGGCGGCTACCTGAACGCCCTCATTCCCGGAATCTCGCAGCCGTTGTGGTGGGCGTTGATGTATTTCTCCTTCACGCTGCTCAACGTGTGGGGTGTCGAAGCCTCCTTCCGCTTCACCTTGCTGATTACGGCTCTGGCTGTGGGTATCCTGGTCGTGTTTTTCGCCGCGGCAGTTCCGCATGTCGATGCAGCCTTTCTCGGCACCGGCGACTCGTTGTTTCCGTCCGGCGCCGCCGGCGTTCTGGCGGCGTTGCCGTTTGCGGTTTGGTTCTATCTCGGCATTGAAGAGCTGCCGCTCGCCGCCGAAGAGACGATGGATCCGGCACGCGACATTCCACGCGGAACGATTCTCGGGATGGCGACGCTCACGGTGCTCGCGTTTGGTACGCTCTTTCTCAACAGCGCGATCGCTCCCGGTGCAGCCGAGTTGGCGAAGTCGGCTGCGCCCCTGAACGATGGATTTCGCACGGTGTTCGGCGCCGGCATGAGCAGCACGCTGCTGACGCTGATCGCATTGGCCGGTCTTGTGGCCAGCTTTCACACGATCATCTTCGCCTACGGCCGGCAGATCTATTCCTTGTCGAGAGCCGGATACTTCCCGCGTTTCTTCTCGCTCACGCACGAGACGCGCAAGACGCCGCACGTCGCACTGGTCACCGGTTCGGTGATGGGCTGGGTCGCCGCCTACGTGATCTACCGCTCCGGCCAGGAGAGCCCCGTCGGTGCCGTGCTGCTCAACATGGCGGTTTTCGGGGCAGTGATTTCGTATACACTGCAGATGCTGTCTTTCGTTCTCTTGCGTATCCGCCAGCCGCAGATGCCAAGGCCGTTTCGCAGTCCATGGGGAATCCCCGGTGCCGTCGCCGTCGGTATCATCTCGATCGTGACGCTGATCGTGCTCTTCACCGTGCCGGCGTATCAGGCCGGGGTCGTCGGCGTGGCGATCTGGTATGGCCTGGGCCTGTTGTACTTTGTCGTGTACGCCCGCCATCACCTGGTTGCGCAGGCTCCCGAGGAGGAGTTTGCTCTGTTGGCGGAGGCGGCGAAGGAGTTGGAGCGGAGTAAGGCCGGAGCCTGAGCCTGGGTGAACAATGAGAAATGTCGCGAAGCGGCTCGGGCTAGGGTAGGTGAAGTAGAGGAGGAGTGAGATGCATCCCTTGCTCATCGGCGAAAACCGTCCGCGCGGACAATCGGCGATTCGCGTCATGGAACCGGCGCACGCACGGCAACTCGATGAAGTCGCGGCGGCCGGACCGCAAGATCTCGAAGACGCGGTTGCCGCCGCCAAGAAGGCATTCCCGGCCTGGGCGGCGCTGTCGCCCGTCGCCCGCGCCGATATTCTCTTCCGTTTCTCCGATCTCGTTCGCACTCACGGCGAGGAGCTGGCGCTTCTGGAAGCGCGCAACGTTGGCAAACCGATCGGCGGCGCCCGCTGGGAGGCGGGACATGTCGCCGACACGCTGCGTTTCTACGCCGGCGCCGCCGATAAGTTCTTCGGCGAAACGATCGCAACCAAGAATCCGGGGATCGATGTCACGTTTCACGATCCTCTCGGTGTCGTCGGGCTGATCGTGCCGTGGAATTTCCCGATGGTGATCGCTACCTGGAAGCTGGCGCCGGCGCTCGCTTGCGGCAACACCGTGGTGCTCAAGCCCGCGAGTCTGACGCCGCTGACGGCGTTGCGTCTGGGTGAGCTGGCGCTCGAAGCCGGTGTGCCGCCGGGAGTGGTGAACGTCGTGCCCGGTCCCGGTGCCGCCATCGGCGCGGCGCTGGCGGCGCACCCGGATGTCGCGAAGATCAGCTTTACCGGCGAAACCGCCACCGGGCGCGCGATCATGGCGACAGCGGCGCAGACCATCAAGCGCGTCGGCCTCGAGCTCGGCGGCAAGTCGCCCAACATCATCTTCGGCGACGTCGATATCCAGGAAGCCGCGGCGAATGCCGTCGCTTCGGTGTTCGACAACGCCGGACAGGACTGTTGCGCGCGCTCACGCATCATCGTCGAGCAGACGATCGCGCAGGCGTTCGTCGAGGCATTGACGGCGGCGACCAGGGCGATCCTCGTCGGCGATCCGCTCGATGAAACCTCACAAATGGGCCCGTTGGTATCCCAAAAGCAACGCGAGGTCGTCGAGTCGTACATCAGCATCGGCAAGCAAGAGGGCGCGAGGCTGACGTGTGGCGGTGAACGGCGGCATGGGGACGGTTACTTTCTCAGCCCGGCGGTGTTCGCCGACGCGCGCCCGCGCATGCGCATCGTCGACGAGGAGATCTTCGGTCCGGTCGTCGCCGTCATGACGTTCCAAACCGAGGAGGAAGCGATTGGTCTCGCCAACGACTCCATCTACGGACTCTCCGGATCGTTGTGGACCAACGACCTGAAGCGCGGCCTGCGCGTTGCCCGGGCGGTAAAGACCGGCAACCTTTCGGTCAACTCCTCGTCGAGTGTCTACCTCCAGGCGCCATTCGGCGGCTACAAGCAGTCGGGCCTCGGCCGCGAGCTCGGCATGCACGCGATGGAGCATTACACCGAGACGAAGAACGTCTACTTCGAAACGAGATAGGAGCCACGAGCAACGAGTGACGAGCAACGAGCCACGAGCAACAAGCTACGAGCTACGAGCCTTTTCCCGATGCGCTCGCAGGGCGGCGCGGATCTCGCCTTCGAAGCGGTGGAGGTCGACGGGCTTCGGTATGTGCCGGTCGGCGCCGAGCGACTTGACGTTGGCGATGGAGTCGGGCGCGCACTCACCTGAAACGACGACGATGGGAACATCGCTCGGCGTTCGCGGCGCAGGCAGCAGCCCGGCCTGAGGCTTACGGATCTGCCTGAGCAGCTCGAAGCCGTTCATTCCCGGCATATAGAGATCAATCACCAGGAGATCGAAGCGTTCCTTGGCGATCATCTCCGGAACCTCCACGCCGTCTTCGGCGACGCGGACGTGGTAACCCAGTCCTTCAAGAATCCGCGACAGCACGAAGCGGGTGCTGGCATCGTCGTCTACGACCAATATGTGGGCTTTCGGGACGCTCACGACAGTCTCTCCCCGATAGCTTTGATCGCAACTGTAGTGCCAAGCGCGTCGCCATGGGCGCACGGCGAGTTGGAACGCATCGACCTAACCGTTGCTGTGAAAGAGGGCAGCGGACTGTCGCTACATTGTGCAAAATCGCGCCAGGCCTGCGCATTTCGTCGTAGAACGGCCTACGTGTTTTCCCGGTGCCGGCCCCAACACGAAGGCCCAAACGCGAAGACACCGCGGACGGTGTTCCCTGCGACATACCGACCGTTCGTTGGTAAGGACGCCCGCGGTCTCACAGGCTGCGGAGGACGGGCTCGATCGCGCGGACGACGACTTCCGCCCATTCCAAAAGCAATCCGAACCCAAACCAGGCAGGGGCGTAGTCGAGCCGGATCAGACCGTGAACGTGCCAGCGTCGATCCGAGTAGTCCCAGGGGATGGTGCCGGTGAGCGCTTTGAGGAGCCAACCGGTGATGTACTCGACGATGAAACAACCGAGCATGTAGAAGACGCCGCGAACGAACCATGGAAAGGGGAGCAGCGCGGCGTGCGCGACCTCAAAGAGCAGGCCGCCGCCGCCGTAGATCAGCAGCATCCATAAGTATGTGCGGCCCTCCAGGCGCGCATCCGGCCGTCGTCCGCTGGCCAGCGCACCGATCAGTGCGTACCCGGCCGTCCAGACGATCTCGACGCACCAGCCGAAAATGCCGTACAGCAAGAAACGGATCATCCGCTGCGTTTACCCGATTTCACCTGCCCGGCGCCATCCTCGGAGTAGGTTGGCCGCGAAGAGGCGCAAAAGGCGCAAAAAGGGGGGGCGAGTGTTTGAAAAACGCTACACCCTCGAACTCGTTCTGAGAACATGACTCCCGCCCTTCCGGGCTTGCGTTGGGTTACCTTCGAGCAACGGGAATCGAGATTCGAGATCCGAAAATTCGCAATGAGCCGGTAATGGATCGGCACAAACCCTTTGCGCCTCTTCGCGGCCAATCTCCGCCTTCCTGCACGTCGTCGATGAAAGTTCTTGACGCCTCGGGCCATTCGGATGACCATAGGCGTGCGATGAGAAACGTCCGCGAGCTGCTGGAGCAGAAGGGTACAGCGATCTTTTCGGTGCGACCCGAGGTTACCGTTTTCGCGACTCTTCAACTGATGGCCGAGAAAGAGATTGGCGCGGTACTCGTGCTCGAAGCCGACCGTCTGGTCGGCATGTTCTCGGAGCGCGACTACGCCCGGCAGGTCATTCTGAAGGGCAAGGCTTCGAAGGATACTCCGGTGCGCGATGTGATGACGGCGCGCGTCACCTACATCCGCCCCGAGCAGACCGTCGAAGATTGCATGGCGCTGATGACCGACAAACACGTCCGGCACCTGCCGGTTCTCGATCAGGGCAAAGTCATCGGCCTGGTTTCGATCGGTGACATCGTCAAGGCCGTGATCTCCGAAAAGCAATTCATCATCGAGCAGCTCGAGAACTACATTTCGAGCGGCGGCTGACCCTTCATCGAACTAGTTGATGGTCGATGGTTGATAGTTGATGAGCTGATAGGGAGAGACGCCCTGTCAACTATAAACTGTCAACTTAACTACCTCAGGGATCGTACTGCGTCAGTACAGTCACCTGCTTGCCCTTGTTCCACTCCTTGGGAGTGAAGCCGAGTCCGGTGACCGCCGATTGCTCTGACTTCTTCAGGACCTCGAACGGCATGTACATCGGTGGCGGCCACTGAGCGCGGCCCGAATTCCGATTGTTCCACGCATCCTTCTTCCAGCCGAGCGTCTTCAACAGGTGTTCCTCGTTGGGCTGAAGATCGGACCAGGAGCTGTCGGCGACCTCCTCGAACTCGCGCACGCCGCCCGCGGGCTGGCCGCGACGGCGGGAATCCGATCCGCTGTCCTCCTCGGGCATGTCGACGATGATTTCGGCCTCTTTCTTCGCCTTGGCGGCGGCTGACTCCCGCTGCGAGCAGGCGTTGCCGATCCAGCCGTCGTAGCAGGCGCACTCGAAGCGCTTGTTCTTTTGCGACGGAACACAAGTGCCGTGGCCGGCGCAATTGTTCGGGCATTGAGCCCAGACCGGTGCCGCATGCAGCATCACGATCGCCAGGCCGAGCGCCGATGCGAGCCGAGCGCAAGTTGCGAACAGAGTTTTCGCAGTCATCAACTTCCCCTCCTGAGGACGCAAATGGTACCACAAGCGACCACTAACGCCCGTGGTTTGTGCGCCCGCCCTGGCAACCGCTTTCCGCCACTCCCCGAACCGTGTTAACAGAGCCTTCGCCATGCGTTGCCTGCTCGTTTCCGACCTGCACTACACCCTGAAGCAGTTCGACTGGGTGTGCTCGGTGGCGGACAGCTTCGATGCGGTGGTCATCGCCGGCGACCATCTCGACATCGTCGCCGTGGCCGCGAAGGAAGCGCAAATCGTCGTCATTCTGAAGTATCTCCAGCGCCTCGCCGCCAAGACGCGCTTGCTGGTCAGCTCCGGCAACCACGACCTCACCTCGACAAATGACGCCGGCGAAAAGGTCGCCAAGTGGCTACCGAAGGCGCGCGCCACGGGCGCAGTCGTCGACGGCGACTGCGTCGAGGTCGACAGGACGCTGTTCACCGTTTGTCCCTGGTGGGACGGGCCGAACGTGCGCGCCGAGGTCGACGCGCAGCTGGCGCGCGATGCGGCGCGTCGCACCGGCGCCTGGGTGTGGATCTACCATGCACCTCCCGACCAATCCCCGGTCAGCTGGATCGGCAAGAAGCACCTCGGCGACGAGTATCTGCCGAAGTGGATCGAGCAGTATCAGCCGGACATCGTCCTCACCGGTCACATCCACCAATCGCCGTTCCGTGAAGGGGGGTCGTGGGCCGATCGCATGGGCAACACCTGGATCTTCAACGCTGGTCGCCAAATCGGTCCGTGCCCGACACACGTCATCTTCGACACGACAGAGCAACGGGCTATGTGGTTTTCTCTCGCCGGCAACGAGGTCGTACGGCTCGATTCGCCGCTCAGCCGGCCAATCGCAGAGTACGTTCCGGACTCCGCTCCTCCCTGATCCGGCGCATGTCGACTTCCAGTCGAGCGGTCCTCCTCGGCTTGGGCTGGTTCGGCATCCAGGTCTTCTGGGCGTTCCACGGCTCGACGCTGCCGTTATTCCTTGCGGATCTGACCGACTCGAAGCTGCGCATCTCGCTGATCCTCAGCCTCGCGGGTATTTCCGGCTTCATCGTTCCGCCGGTCGTCGGCTATCTGAGCGATCGCACCGGCGCCCGCTTTGGACGACGGACGCCGTACATCATCGTCGGAATGTTCGGGGTGCTGCTTGCGGTGCTGGCGCTGCCACGGCTTGGGAGCTTCGCGCTCGTCGTCGTCGTGTCGGCATTGATGTACGTCTTCATGCGGGTCGCAGAGACGCCTTTCCTCTCTTTGTTGCCGGACATCACGCCGCCCGAGCAGCGCAGCACCGCGAGCGGGATCATGAACCTGGTCGGCAGCCTCGGTCTGATCCTTTGCTTTGTCGCCGGCTCGCTGATCTGGGAGCGCAGCCACGAGGCGATGTTCGCCCTGGTGGCGGTGGGGTGCTTCGGCGCTACGGCGACGAGCATCGTGTTGCTACGCGAGCCTGCGGCCGAGGTATCTCCGTCGACCGAGCGCATCAATCTGTCCGCCTACGTGCAGAGCATTGTCGGCGAACGCAACGCCGTGAGCTTGCTGACGGCGCAGTTCTTCTGGTGGCTGGGTTTCTGGATGATTTCCTCGTTCCTCATTCTGTTCGTCGCCGAGGAGCTCGGTGTCGACGAGGGGCAGTCATTTTTCGTGCCCGTGGTGTTCTCCGTCGTTGCCACCGCCGCGATGCTTCCGATGGGGATTCTCGGCGACCGTTTCGGTCGCAAGCAAGTGTTGTCGGCGATGATCGTGGTGTGGGCGGTATCGGCGTTGACGGTAGGTTTCTCGCGGACTTTCACCCAGGCGCTCGCTACGGTCGCATTCAGTGCGGTTCCGTTCGCGGCCGTGATGGCGGTCGGCTACGCATTCTTCCTCGACCTGATCCCGGCCGGAAGGACGGCGGAATTCATCGGAATCAGTGTGCTGACGATCGCCGGCGCCCAGTTCGCCGGCCCCTTGATCGGTGGCGCACTGATCGACACGTTCGGTTACCGGTCACTGTTCCCGGTCGCTGCCGTCTTCCAGCTGATCGGTTTCAGTCTGCTACAGCGTGTGCGGCCGCCGACCGCTCCATGACCTCCCTCGAACTCCCTCTGCGTCGAGCTGGCGCGCGGCATGGTCGAACGGATCGAGCGTGCGCGGTCAGCGCAAGCGTCGGCGGCGCTACGATTATCGATCGCTGGATCAGCGCCGGCGGCGGATCTGAATATCCTCGAAGTTGCGGATGCGCCGACGCGACGCCGCCGCCTCGTTGCCTGGTTCGAAGGTGTCGTGGTCTCGGAGCGGACCGAAGTCCAGCTTCGTCAGCTCTTCGATTTCGCTGATCGTGCACTGATACTCGTCGGGAAGCTTGTCCGGAAAGGGCGGCAGATCCTCGGGACCGGCGGCCTCCCCGAGAACGAACTTGCTCTGATCGGCTAGAATGCCGGTGGCGAGCAGCTCGCCGTTTTCGACCCTCACGACGATCTTCCAGAAGCTCAAGGGTACCTTGATGTAGCTGCGTGCCGGATCGTCGTCGTCGAGGACAGGTCCGGTGAAGACGGTCACTCGCATGTCCTCGTCGTCGCTGCCGTCGGTAATCCAGTCTTCGACGCCCGCCCAGCGCGTCCTTATGGGATTGAACTTTTCGTGTTGCGGGGCGCAGTTGGTGAAGTGGAACGTGTCGGCCTGGCCGCGAAACGCCTTTTGCACCGTGCCCCATGAGGGATCGGTCCGCTTCACCATGTGTCCGCGCTGGAAGCCCTTCAATGCCGGGGCATCGTACAGGCTCTGGTCGCTGCGTTGATTGGCCGCGATGCGCTCGTCGTCGTACCAGGTTTCGTAGGCTTCGGCGGATTCATCTCCCGCCTTCTCGACGGAGCTGACGACTCCCGTCTTTCTGACGATGGTGACTACTGATCCGCCGTCGATGTTCGCGGCGGTGAAGAAGGGAAGGCGACGCTCCCCGTTTGTGACGACGCTGAAGTGCTGGTATTTCACCTCGAAGGGGTCGTCTTCAGCCTTCGCCTTCAGGTTCTTTGCCGCAATGTTCTGTTGCGCTTCAGTGAGCTTCGGTAGATCGACCTTGACGCCGAGGAACGAGCGGTTGTAACCGCGACGATTGGAGTATTTCGGGTCGGGGACAAACTTGAAGGCCTCGGGCGACTCCGTGCTCCCGATGCCGGCCTCGGGAGGGGTATCGGTGTAGGTACCGACATTGGCGCCGGTCATCTGCCCGCCAATGCGAACGGAGACGACCAGCGGCACGGTCATGGTCGCACTGCCGTCGCTGCCGAGCACCAATCCAGCCTCGCGATTTCCGCTGCGTTCCACCGACTTCGCCATGCTGCGCACGCTCCTTTCTAGGCCCTCCGGCCGGTAAAGGCTCGGGTGACGGAAGGGTGGGTTGATCGCTGCGGAGACGAGGCTCGCGGCCGCTGTGGCGAGTTGCGGCAGCTCCGCTCGCAGGTGCTGGACGATCGAGCTGATACGAATTCCTTCGTTCGCTTCGTCGGCCAGTTTCGGCGGCGCGTCGGAGTCGCGCAGGGCGCGATAAGGCGTGCCGTAATGATGTAGCGCGATGACTTCCCAGTCGTCATTGAACACCGGGGACCCGGATGAACCGCGCAGCGTATCGGCGCCATAGAGAACGGCGTTGGCGGTGCGGGCGACGATGCGATTCTCGCGCACGACCAGCTCTTTCGGCCGCCCCGCCGGATGCTGGATGACGTTCACGAACATCCCCTTGATGTGCTTGTCCTCGATATCCAATAGGGGCAGGAAGCCGAAGTCATCCAGATCTTGTGCGCCGTCGATGCGCCCGCCAACTGCGACGACGGCGAAGTCGAGGTCGTCCTCGGGATCGGACAGGAAGAGCGTATCGGGATCGAGGCGGAAGCGGGTGACCGGCAAGCGCTCGCCGTTGACGTCGTCTTCGAAGTTGAACTCGAGAACGTACTCGCGCGCTTCGTGCATGCTGCTGATGACGTGGTGGTTGGTGAGGAGGAGGCGCGGCCCGACCATGAACCCTGTGCCTTGCGGAGAGCGATCCGGGAAGGCGACGCGGGCTACCGAGTGCGAAGCCGCGCGTCCGGTGTCGAAGAAGCGAATCGGCACGAAGTCGACGCTGTCGCCCTGCAAGCTTTCGGCGCGCGCACGTTGAGCCGGCGTCAGCGGGAGCTCGTCGGGATCGTGGTAGCTTGCGATGCGGCTGGCCGTTCGGCGATCCACGGAAACGCAGCGTTGGATGAATGCCAGCTTGCGTTCACCATCATCCTCGGCGTCGAGAGGTCGCCCTGAATCAATCGCCTTGCGTGAATACTTGCGGGACTTTGATGTTTGGGTGAGCCGCCGGTGTACGGCGCGCTCGATGGATTTCGGAACAGGCTTCATGAGGAGTCTCCCGTTTGGAAGGCGCGGTCGCGGGCGCTTCAAGCGGCCTGTCGCACGCGGTCGCGGTTGAGCATGAGCTCACAGAGAGCTTCCGTGATCGGCTGGCTAGTACGCAGCTCGATGAACAGCCACTGTCCAGCCGGGTTGATCTCCAGAAACACATAGTCGCCATCCGGTGTTAGGCGCATGTCGATGGCGCCATAGAGGAGGCCGAATGAGGCCATGAGTGCGCGCAGCTGGGCTTCGACGCTTTCCGGCAGGCGGTGCGGGCGTATCTCGGCGGCTTCCATCGTCATGCGGAAGTCGTAGGGGTAGTCGGTTTGCTGCGAGTGGATCTCGGCGGCGAAGATGTCGGCGCCGACGACGGTGATTCTCAAGTCAACCACCGCCGCGATGTACTCCTGGAAGATCACTGGTGCGAATCTTACGTTGGCGAGCTGCGCGTGCTCATCGGGTCGCAGCAGACGCGTCTCCCGCCACGCTTTTTCGGTTGCGGAAAACGACTTGTAGATCGTGCCGCGCGCGCCCTCGGCCGCAATAAAGCGCGTGGCCTCCTCCGGGTCGGTGGTGACGCAGGTGCGTGGTGTCTGCATGCCGAGCTGCGCTGCCACTTTCAGCTGGAACAGTTTGCGCGCTGCGATGAGATCCCGGTCGGGATCGTTGATCCACACCGCATCGAGGCAGGACCAGAGGCCCGCCAGCGCCGCGTGACACTCGCCGTAGGCGAAGGTGCGGTCCTCATTGTCCGCCACCTCGTCGTGAAGCTTGAACGGCAGCGGCCGGCGCCACCACACGACGCGAGCTTCACTAAGATCGCGTCGTCGACCGTCGAGGACCATTGCGGCGCGCCATTGCTCGGGTGTGGGCTGTGAGACGGTCAGGCTGATGTCGCGCGGAAATCGACAACTGTCGAAGAGCACCACATCAGCGCCGCTTTGCTGAAGGCGACCAAGGACCTCGACGGCATGCGCGTCTTCGGTGTGTGAGATCAAGACGATCATTGCTGGCGGACCCCCGAAACCGCTGAGCTGGACGCGACCGGGCCGTCGCGGCCTCAGCCGAAGATTTCCTGGTACTCGGCGCGCACCGCCTCGTACATCGCTTCGAGCTGGCTCAACTCCTGATTGCGTTCGGACATCTCTGCTTCGAGTCGTGCAAGTACGGCTTCGTACTCCGCCGAGGAAGCCTCACCCGCAGCGGCTTCGCCGAAGCCAGAGGCAGCTGCCGAGTGGTGCGGCGTCGACAGCACGAACGGTCTGGCGACGCGGCCTGGGTCGAGGATCGCAGGGTTGTCGAACAGGCCCTTGTTCTCGAAACCCGGCTGCTTGTCGAGGAAGGCGCGCTTGACGTCATCCAGGCCCTTCCTGGTACCCAGGTCGCTGGTCAGCATTTTGTCGCGCACCGGATGTGTGGCAATCGGCCCGAAGTCGGCGATCACCCGCGTAGCCACGTTGAAGTCGCGCGCGACGGCGGTCGCGACGACACCGCCGCCGAAGTCCGCGGCGATGCGGGTTGCGGTTCCGGTCCCGAGGCCTCGCAGGGTGGGGGAGTTGGATCGAATCGACGTAATGCGCATGCCGTAGTTGCTGCCGGTGCCGGCGGCATTGCATCCACCGTTCGTATGCACGCCGACCAGGCGGCCGTTCGGTCCCAGGATCCCTGATCCGGAATTTCCGCCAAGCGTGTCGATGTCGTTGTAGCGCAACTCGTTGCCGCTGAGTGCCGTCGCGGGCCCCGCCTCAATGCGCTTCCGCATGCCGGCGGGGTGGCCGATGATGCACAGCATGTCGTTGACGGCGGCGTCGACGGTCGAGACCGTCGTCCACCCGAAGGTGTTGCCGGGGTTCCCGGCGATCCGGCAGACGGCCATGTCGACGCCGCCCAGGCGGTACTCGATGAGCTGGGTGATGGCGAAGCTCTGCTCCGCCCGCGGGTTTCCCGAAGCGTCGACCTGGAAGTTGAAGTTCAAGCGCATGTTCGTCGCGATCTCCTGCGGGGAGATGATGTTCGTAGTGCCGTTCTGGCGCGGCCGCTCCCAGCCGCCGCCGGTCTGATCGAACAGGTGTCCGCACGTAAGGAAGAGATCCGCCGAGATCATCGTCCCGGTACCCCAGCGGACCCCCGAGACGTCGCCCGGGTTGGTGTAGAGGGCGGCGAGGTTATCGTTCCATTGCACCTGGGCGACCGCCCGCTGGTGCGTGTTCACGAACGCCACGGGCACGCCGAGCGTTCCGTTGTACATCTCGACGGCCTGCGAGTCGTCGGTGGCGCCGCAGATGCTCTCGAGCGCCTCAGCGTACAGTTCGGCTGGTTCGACGCCTTCCCGCCCAAACGCCTCGGCACCCATCGATCTGAGGCCGAGACGCTCCAGATGTGGAACGAGCATTGGGTCTGTGGGTCTGCCTATCGATTCGAGCCGCGCCGCTTCCGTGGCCGGCGTCTTCTTCGTTCCAGTCGCCATGGTCTTTCCTCCTCGTCGTGCTTTCGATCGTTTCGTCAGACTCTCCTATCGGCCGAGGTTCGGTTTCCGGGATGCCGACTTCAGCGTTCCAATTCCCCGCCCGCGCCATTGAATGGCGGTGGGAGTCGCTGATCTCATCGAGCAATTGGCGGACCAGCTTGCGGTCAACACCCTATGCTGGGCGATTAGCTGACGAGGAGTGACGGGGTGTCCATTCCACTGGACGCAGTGTCCTGTCGAGAAGACACAGCGGCGGATGTATCACTCAAGGTTTCTGTGTTGATTCGACGAGCGTTTGCAAACGGGCGTGCAGTGTCGGACCGATCGACGAAACCTCGGGCCCGCCAGCGATGATGTTGAAGATATAAGCCCGCCGCGGCCGATCCTTGGTCCGGTTCGGTGGTGTGTAGTGCGGCGTGCCGTACGTGTGGATCGTGCAGCCGCCGGCGGCGAGCGGACAGGGGACGGCTGTCGAGAGGTTCACCTGATTCTCGACGTCGACGATCGCCAGCAACCGTTCGTCCATTTCCGCGTCACCGGACACCACTTCGTGCGGAAGCAGCGGTTTCTCGTGATAGCCGGGCAAGAAGCACATGCAGCCGTTGTCGAGGTCGGCATCGTCGAGCGCTACCCAGAACTGCGACAAGCCGCGCGGAATCGGTACGCCCGCATCCTGGACCGGGCGCTTGCTGTAGGAATGGTCCTGATGCCAGGGCGTCGCATGCGGATGTCCGGGCGGTTTGTAGATCAGCATGTCGAACGTGCGTGCGGCGCAAGGCGCGCCGTACAGTTGCTTGGCGATTTCGATTCCGGCCTGCAGGGCCGCATTGTCGTCGAACACGGGATGAGTCAGCGCCGGGTACATGACCTGGCGCGTGATATCTCCAAGCTGCCGGTCGAAAGGCGCGGCGACGCTGGCATTCAGCAGCTCGTCGTAAGCCCGGCGCAGCATGGCGACCGTACTGTCGTCGATCAGGCGATCGATCGCCGCGAAGCCGCGTTGGCGGAAGCGATCAATCTCCAGAGGACTCAATTGCATCGTTAGCTGCCGGCGTCTCTACGATCGTCGTCGCCGGCATCTAACTCAAGTGCAGCGGGGCGGACTTCAGTCTTCGCCTTGATGATGCACGAGGCTTTCGAGCACTTCGTCGACCATGCCGAGGTGATCCTCGTGCTGTTCGAATTGCTTCTTCAGGTCGACCAGGTAGGTGGTGACCAGGCGCAGGCGCTGGCCGAGAAGCTTGGCGATGTGGAAGGCGAGCTCGGGGTGGATCTCGAGAAAGCGCCGTGCCTTGTCGATGGCGTAGGCACGCGAGGGTTTGGTGGCGCGTACGGTCGCCATGTGCGGAACGTTGAGCAAGACCGAGATTTCGCCGAAAAGCGCGCCGCGATCCGACACGACGTTGATCTGTACGTCGCGCTTGAGGACTTCAACCTCGCCGTCGATCAGGACGTAAAGGATTCCCGACCGCTTGCCTTCATGCAGCAGCACGTCTCCCGCGGCAAAGGTTTTCTCCGCTTGGTCTTTGCAGTAGTCGAGGATGGAAGGCATCGTCGTTGTCTCTAGGTGCGAACGTACCGGGATATCGCGAGCGAGTCGAGGCCGACGGCGAGGCGTTTCTGATGGAGCCAGGTTGAGAGATTCAGCGCGGCTCACTTGAAGCCGGCCCGCACGCAGTCTATCGAATACCTGGCGACGGTTGAGAATGCCTGGTCTTAGAGTAGTTGTGTGCGGATCACTGCTGGCCGCGATCACGTTGGCGGTTGGCTGCGGCGATGATGGCGGGGGAGGTGGCTCCCCGCGCGCCGTATTCTTCGAAGATCGCGTGCTGAACATCGCCCACCGTGGCGGCGCACACTTGCGTCCGGAACACACGATTGCCGCTTACGAAAATGCCCTGCTGATCGGGGCCGACGTCGTCGAGCTCGATCTGCACGCCACCGCCGACGGCGTCGTCGTCTGCATGCACGACGCTACCGTCGACCGGACCACCGATGGGACCGGCGTGATTCGCGACATGACCTACGATGAGCTTCATGGTCTCGACGCCGGCTACCAGTTCACGCGCGACGGCGGTGCCACCTATCCATGGCGCGGTCAGGGATTGACGGTTCCAACGCTCGACGAAGCCCTCGACCTGCTTGGCGATGTGCCGCTGTCGGTAGAAATCAAGCAGGCCGTGCCACCGATTGCCGAACAAGTCGTCGCGACGTTTGAAGCTCATGACGCGATCGAGAACGCGATCTTCGTATCCTTCGATCCGCGGCCGACCCAGGCGATCCGCGAGCTTCGGCCGGATGCGCTTACCGCGTTCACCGCCCAGGAGATGGTCACCTTCGGCTTGCTCAACGACGAGACGATCGGGTCGTATCAGCCGCCGGCGCCGTTCGTGCAGCCGCCAGCGCAACTCGTCGATACGACCTTCATGGCCCGCGCCAACGTGCTCGACCTCAAGGTTCATCCGTGGACGGTGAACAGCCCCGATGAGATGCAGCGCCTCATCGGGCTCGGTGTGGCCGGTATGTTCACCGACGATCCGGAAACCCTGGAGGCTCTGCTGAGCAGTGGAGAAGGAAGCTAGCTGCCTGCAGCGACGGCCTGCGCCTAGGGGGCGGGGGTTGGCGTGCACGCCGGGCCACGTGTGAGCGTTGGCCAAACGATCAGACGGGAATTATTCGACTCATCATATTCGCGAACTTCGTCGGACGGATCGATCAACACTCGAACCGTAGTTTGCGAGGGAGTCGAGAAGCACGCCTGCGCGTCGACATCGAGCGATTGGATTTCCCAGCGGGCCAAGGTCTCGACGGTGATCTCAAACGGCCCAGCAGTGGCCCGCCCCTGGTTGCCGACACAGAGACTCAGACGCGCGTTGTCCATTAGATCGTCAGCACACGAATAACTTACCAGAGGCTCTTTGAAGTACGTGAACAAGAGATCCGACAAGTTCTGCCGACAGCCGTCGAGGGCGGCCGTCACTGCGGCAACGATCTCATCGACGCTGACGTGTCCGTCACCATCGGTATCGAAGGCGAAGCAGTCGTCTGCGGCGCGCTCCCCCAGCGCAATACTGACGCCGGTGATGATCTCGTCGACGGTCACCATTCCGTCGGCGTCACAGTCGCCGACGCATTCCGGCGGATCTCGCGGGTCTGCTGGATCACTGCCGGCATCAATCTCATCGCGGTCGAAGTAGCGATCACCATCGCGATCGAGTCCGGCCCGCAATCCCGTGTCCGGTGGCAGACACGTGAAAGTCAGCTCCTGACCATCAACCGAAGCGAGCTCGCGTAGCGCGCCAAAGCTCAAGGGCACTTCGGCGATGCGGTCGCTGCGGAAGGGGAATCGGAAGCTGCCGGCGGTCGCATCGAGCAGGTAGCCGCGCGCCGCGCCGTTGACGACACCCTTTACGACCAGATCGCATTCGTTCGCATGGGGCGAACCGGCGAGGGTGAAGCCGGTCATCGCCCGCCTCATCAGGAGGTCGGCTCGTTGCCACGCCAACGGTCCGCTCGACGCAGTCAGTGTAACCTGCTGCCCAACGATCGGCGCGAAGTCGGTGTCGAAGGCGAGGATGAACTGCTCCAGGTCATTCCGATCCTGGTCGCTGATGAAGAAAACGGTGGCGTGCAGGAAGTCCATGACGGTCGCAATGCTGCCGTCGTGCAGAAAGCCGAAGCCGCGCACCTGGTCGCCCTGATGCTGGCGATGCGCAAGTGGAACGTCGAGAAAGCTGATGTCCGGCATGCCGAACATGCCGACCTTCTGGTAGGCATTGCGCAGGTGGGCGACTTTGAACTCCTGCGGCTCGTTCTCGAAGGTCGTCAGGCCGCCGCTGCCGAAAAATCCTTGCGATGCATCGAGCATGTGGCAGCCGTTACAGGAAGCGACGCCGTCGGTGGCCTGCCGGTTCAGGTAGATGTCGCGGCCGTTCGCCTGGTTTGGGGTGAGCCGGTTTTCCAGATCACGCACCGGATTCGGCGGCAGGGCGACTTCGAGGATGAAGTCGGCGAAAGCGCTCATGTCCGCCGCCGGCAGCTCACCTTCATCGCGCCCGAGCAAGCCGCCGAAGGCGACGTTGAAGGCTTCGAAGGCGAGGTGCGCATCGAGAGAAGCGGGATCCTCGGGGAACTGTCCACCGGTGCGGTCGCCGCGCCAATGCATCGGGCCGTGATGCACCATGCCGCGCAGCGTCTGGGTCGTCATCGGACCCTTCAGCGGGTGGAAATCATCGCCGCCGCCGATCGGACCGCCGGGATTGGGGCTGCGAGCGACGACGTCGTCGGGATTGCCGAGGTCCCAGGCGAGGCTGTCGAAGTCGGCGAAGACGTGGCACGCCGCGCACGACGCTTCGCCGTTACTCGATGTCAGGCGCGCATCGTAGAGAAAACGGCGCCCGGTGATCACCTGCTGCGATTCGGGGTTGTGCAGTCGTCGAGACGCGATCTGCGTGCGGGACGAGGTGTCGACTACTTTGATCGAGTTGTCGAATCGCGTCAGGACGTACAGGCGGTCCTGATCTTCATCCAGGGCCAGACCGGACGGCCCACCACCGGTTACCTCAATGTGATCGTTGTGGTCGGGAACGAAACGATCGTCGTCGAGCTCGGCGGTCGCGAAGACCCCGACTTTGCTCGAGCCGAACGCTGCAACGTAGAGCGTGCCGTCGCTGCCGATCACCATGTCGAGCGGTGTTGCCAGGCTGTTGTCCTTGGTCTCGGCCGGCATCGGAGCCGTACGATAACCTTGTGGCAGGGCAAGGACGTGTTTGTTGAGATGTCGCGGTGCGACGTCGGCCGCGCGGATGATGGTTATACGCGCTTCATGCAGGTGGCCGCGTACCGTGCTTGCCGAGCTTCCGGGGCCCTCGAAGCGAACTTCGTTGCGTGCGTCGGTGTTGCTGACATAGAGCGCGCCGCTGGTCGGGTGAACCGCCATGTTGAAGAGCACGGTGCCGACGTGCGCGATGGCGGCGGTTGCCACCGGTGGATCGCCCATCGCGTCGATCGCGAACACGTCACGGTCCGGAAGGTTGAAGCGCACGGCGTTGGTCCAGTTGCGCCCGAGTTGGTCCTGCCAGTGGCCAGAGGGTTGATCGTACTTGACGATCAAGCCTGTTTCCGGCCCGCGAACGTCTTGGACGTTTGCATTGGGCGCCGGCAGACCGCCCGGAGCGCGGCCGCTGGGCAAGCCACCCACCACCTGGATGCCGTCGATGGAGCAGGTGTTGGCGCTGCTGCCGCCGTCACAGACGGCGCCTTCGCTGATCGCAGTCGTTTGATTGCCGGAGTGAAACACCGCCGCGTAGACCTTGGTGCCGTCGTTGGTGGCGGCGAGGGCGCGCGGCATGTCGCCGAACAATTGAATGATGGTCTCCGGTTCGCCACCGAAGCTGGTGCCGAGATTGTCTGCGTCGAAGACCCAGACCAAAGCTCGCGGCGTACCTGGCGTCGTCAGGTTCGCCGGCACGCTTGCGGGGAGATGCTGGCCGCGGCGTGCCGTCGTGATGAACGCGCGGGTGAATGCGCCGTGAGGATTGCGCGGCCCTGCAAAGACGATGTCGCGCGGTTCGTCACCGACCAGCAGCGTCCGCACGACACGTGCGGGTGTGGCGCCGACATCGACGATGCTGATGCTGTCCGAGAGATGATTCACAACCCAGACTTCGCTGTTGCTGCGCACCGCGACGGCTACCGGCTCGAGACCGACGGCGACGGAATCGACAAGGCTCAAAGTGCCGCCTTCGGTAGAGAGGATCTCCAGATGACCGTCAGGAGTATTGACCGCGAACAGGCGCCGAGCGTCGGCGGAGAGCGCCAAGGGCCGCACCGGACCCGACTCGAAGGTGGTGAACGCGGCGCTTGCGGACCTGGTGATCAAGCAACTCGGCAAGAAGAACAGGATCGCAAGGATCGCGGGTGCCGGCGCGAAACGACGCATCGGTGTATGGTGTTCCAGGTCGATCGTGCGCTCAAGGGGTAAGTCGGACCGCGAATCCTCCTCGATCCTCCTTTGGGAAAGGAGGAAGATTCCAATTCTCGGACTGCCCCCGCTGTTTGAATGATTCCTCTGCTTGGAAGGTCCCTCCTTTTTCGAGACTGTCGATAAACGCCACAGGTCCCTCGATACGGCCGCTGAGAAGACGCGGCCTACTCGGGACGAACGGAGAAAGGTCTTGTAAATCAAGGCCACAAATCCGCTCGT
>Ga0187892_10002198_pt1 | contig 40602 bp, 34 predicted proteins | sample MA1701073metaG_FD_139345 | JGI IMG/M metagenome (GOLD analysis project Ga0187892, IMG submission 139345) | Bio-ooze microbial communities from a basaltic lava cave in the Kipuka Kanohina Cave System on the Island of Hawaii, USA - MA170107-3 metaG ... | reverse complement strand
TGAAGTGATCTGGTGGTAGCTCATGGAACATTCCCTTTTCTTGGCGGAAACGAGAATCTCCGACTCTGCCAGATCGCTTCTTTCAACCGAAAAGCGGTTGCACTTAGTTTATGAATCCGCGCCCTCTAACTATGCGTTGGAGCGGTCCGTGACAGCGTTGAGCGTGCGCGCCGCAGGCGCGCGGAACGATTGTGTGGCGCCTGCGGCGCACCGGCCGCGCACAGCGCGGCCCGCTCAACGCGATCACTAGGCGTCAAGAGAATCACCGCCGTGTCAATTGATACCTGGGTTCTGATGAGTAATGTCGTGACCGTGATTGGCCTGCCACTGGCCATTGCCGTTTTCTTGTTTGAACAACGGAAGGAACGCGAGAACGAAGAGGAAGAGGTCTACCAACTGTTGTCAGACAGCTATCAGGATTTCCTAAAGGTCGCATTGGAGAATCCGGATCTCAAGTTGTTTTCTGATGAGTCCACGCCATCTCTCAATGATGAGCAAAAGGAGAAACTGCTGATCATATACATCATGTTGGTGGCGCTATTCGAGAGGGCGTACCTCTTGTTGTACGAGGAAGACATGTCACCCAAGCAAGCGCGGCGCTGGAACTCCTGGGAAGACTACATACTTGAATGGTGTCGCAAGCCACATTTCAGGTCCTGTCTTCCGCAACTTCTCCGCGGCGAAGATCCAAGCTTTGCGCGCTACGTTGAGCATCTCACCGCGTCCGGACGCGACACCTGACCGAGCGTTGGAACAGATCCTCGAAATCCTCACGCTCGACATCAAGCCTGGCCGGCGGGACGAGTTTCATCGCCTCTACACCTCGAGAGCCCTGCCGCTCCTGAGGAAATGGGGCTTTCGCGTCGTCGCACACGGCCCTTCCCGGCATGACGCGGACAGCTACTACGTGATCCGGCTATTCGACTCGCTGGAACAGAGGCAGAGCTCCGAAGACGCGTACTACGCCAGCGATGAGTGGAAGCAGGGACCAAGAAGCGCAATTCTGGAGCTCGTCGATCATTTTGCCTACGCGGTGGTTCCTGCGAGCTTGTGGCACGAAATCTCGAAGACCCTGGAAATTCAGGCCAAATGAAGCGGGCGATTGCCTATCTTTGGGCGGCGCCCAATTCGCTGCTCGGACTCGCGCTGGGCACAGTGATGCTTGTCTTCGGCGCGCGAGCGCGAGCGATACGGGGCGTCGCGGAATTCTCCGGCGGCTGGATCGGGTCTCTGCTGGTCTCGCCGGCCGTCGCATGTCCTTACCGCGCATTGACGCTGGGCCACGTCATCCTCGCCACCGACCACGTTGCACTCGAATGCTCGCGCGCCCACGAACACGTGCACGTACGCCAATACGAGCGGTGGGGTCCGTTCTTCCTGCCGGCGTATGTCGCCTCGAGCCTCTGGCAACTGCTGCTCGGTCGTCGCTGTTACCGAGACAACTATTTCGAGCGGCAGGCGTTTGATCGCTCATGACTGCACGCATGGATCGGCGGCAGTTCCTTGGGTTGCTCGCAGCAGCGGCGGTCAACCGCCCGAGCCACGCCGACAGCAGGCTGCGCGTCGTCGTGGCGGGCGCCGGCATAATCGGCGCGTCCATTGCCTATCACCTTGTGAAAGCGGGGGCCGAGGTTACGGTCATCGACCGGCGAGGACCCGCGACGCATGCGAGCCGCGCGTCATTCGCCTGGATCAATGCGACCTGGTCCAAGCAGCCGCAGGCTTACCACGCGCTCAACCAGGCTGGCGTCGACCGATGGAAGGCCTTGCAGCCAGCGCTGAATCTGCCTGTGCGCTGGGGCGGTTCGCTGGAAGGCATCGCCGATGCGGCGCGGAAGAAGGAACTCGCGGCCCGGGTCGCAGAGCAGGTCGCCTGGGGCGAGACGACGCGGATGATCGGGGACGCCGACTTTGCGGAGCTCGAGCCGAACGTGGATTTCGCCGGTCTGTCGCAGGTCATTTATTCCGCAAACGACGGTGCGACCCACCCGATCACAGCCACGCAGAAATTTCTCGAAGCGGCTGCCGCGCATGGCGCGAAGGTCCGATTTCCCGTCGAACTCACCGGCGTTTCGCTCGCGGCCGGACGATTGATCTCGGTCGGGACCAGCGGCGGCGACATTCCCACGGACCGGCTGGTGCTCGCGACCGGCGCAGCCGCGGACGCCAGCGAGCACTTTGCAGACTGGATCGTCCCGCAGCGAGAAGCGCCCGGGGCGACCGCGACCACGATCCCGATGCCGCGCCTGGTCAACCGCGTACTGTGGATGCCAGGCGTCCACCTGCACCAGCGCGACGACGGCCGAATCGTGCTCGGCGAAGAGGACGGCCCACCGACGAACGAAGCGCATGCGCAGCGCCTGGAGGGGTACCCGAACGATTTCCCGTCACGAGAAATCGCGCTGCTGCATGCGAATCGCATGGTCGCCGCAGCGCAGCACTACCTGCCGGACCTCACCCGCGTCGCATTCGAGGATGTCGTGATCGGCTGGCGCCCGATGCCGCTCGATGGCTTTCCGGTCATTGGCGCGTCGCCCGCACGACGCGATGTCTACCTCGCGATCATGCACAGCGGGGTGACGCTCGCGCCGATTGTCGGCCAACTGGCTGCCAGCGAACTGCTGGACGACAAGCTCGCCGAGCAATTGAAGAATTTCCGGCCCGACCGAAAATTCGTCCGAACCGAGGCGTGCTAAGGCAGCAAGTCCCGGAGCCGGAACCAGGTCATCGCGAGCACGAGCGTCGGCCGGCGGAAGAGCTTTCCGCCCGGGAAGGCGTGGTGTTTGAGTCTCGAAAACACGTCGAATCGCTCAGCCTGGCCGGCGATGGCCTCGGCGACGATCTTGCCGGCGACGCCTGCCGCGGCCATGCCGTGGCCGGAATAGCCCTGCACGTAGTAAACATTCGGTTCGAGCCTCCCGAAGTCGGGAGCGCGGCTCATGGAGATGTCGATGAGTCCGCCCCAGGCGTATTCGATCTCTGCGTCGGCGAGTTGCGGGAAGACATTCATCATGCGCAGCCGCGTCGCGCGTGCGGTGCCGAGCGGGTCGAGACCCGAGTAGCTGACGCGGCCGCCAAAAAGCAGGCGGTGGTCGGGCGAGCGCCGGTAGTAGTCGATAATCCAGTTGATGTCGGCGACTGCAACGTTGTCGCGGAGCAGTGACTCAGCGCGCTCCTTGCCGAGCGGGCGCGTCGCCACGATATACGAGGCGACGCCGATCAGCCTGCGCGCGAGGCGGCTCGATAGCTCGACATGCCCGACATTGGCGCAGAGCGCCAGGAACTTGGCGCGGACGCTACCCTTGTCGGTTCGCACGGTGACGGTCGGCCCGTATTGGATGGCGGTGACGCGACTGTGTTCGTGCAGTGTCACGCCCGCGGCAACCGCGGCTTGGCCAAGGCCGATGGTGTAGCGGAGCGGATGCAAGTGACCGGCGCCAGAGTCGTAAAGCCCCGCGATGTAGCGCTTGCTCGCGATCCACCCCGCGACTTCGTCGCGTTCGAGGAAGCGGAGCTTGCGGTAGCCGTAATCGTTTTCTTGCTCGCGCTGCCAGTCCTTCAACTCTTCTCGCTGCCGCGGCTTGATGCCAACGTGCAGGTGACCCCAGGTGAGATGGCAGTCGATGCGGTGGCGCTCGACCAGGTTGCGCGTCAGCTCGACGGCTTCCACGCCGTAATCCCACAGCCGCTGCGCGTCTTCCTTGCCGAGCTGCTCGGAGAGTTTCGACATGCCGCTGGCCCAGCCCGGAATGATCTGGCCACCGGAGCGCCCTGAGGCGCCATGGCCGACACGTTCTGCTTCGAGCAGTACGACCTTGTAACCGCGCTCAGCGAGATGCAGCGCAGTGGAGCAGCCGGAGATGCCGGCGCCGACGACGCAGACGTCGGCTTCGACGTCGCCCGCGAGCGAGGGCTGCGCCGGACCGCGCTGCGCCGTCGCCTCATACCAGCTTTCGGCGGGACGCTGGTTCATACCGACTCCAGGTACCAGGTGTAATCGAGCGCCGTCAGCCGGGCGTTGAAATCCTGCATCTCGCCGCGCCGCACCTGCTCGTAGAGCCTCACGAATCGCTCGCCGCAATATTCGCGCAGGAACGCGCTTTCGCCGAAGCGCGTGAGCGCGGTCGGCCAGTCGCCGGGCAACCGCGGTGCCGACAGCCGCTGCGTGTAGGCATTGCCTTCGAGCGCGGCGGGCGCGGTGAGCTTGCGCTCGATGCCATAAAGCATGCCGGCGAGCACGATCGCAGCCACCAGGTAGGGATTGGCGTCGGCGCCGGCAACGCGATGTTCGATGCGCCGGTCCGCGGCGCCCGAAACCGGCACGCGCACGGCGACGCCGCGGTTGTTGTAGCCCCAGGTCGCGTTCATCGGCACGTAGGCCTCGGGTTTCAGGCGGCGGTAACTATTTGCATTCGGCGCGAAAACCGCCATGCCATCCGCCATCGTCTCGAGCAGTCCCGCCGTGGCCTGTTTGAGAGCGTCGTTTCCCAGCGTTTCGTCCGAGTGGAAGATGTTCCGGCCCTTCGCATCCAGCACGCTCGCGTGCATGTGCATGCCGCTTCCGGCCATGTCCGCATAGGGCTTGGCCATGAAGGTCGCTTCAAGCCCGTTGCGGTGCGCGACGCCCTTGACGATGCGCTTGAAGCGGACGGCCTGGTCGCAGGCGAGGAGCGCATCGGCCACGTGCCGGAGATTGACCTCCCACTGGTTCGGGCCGTATTCGGCGAGGGCGGCGCCCGTCGGCACGTCCTGGGCTTCGCAGGTCGCCGCAATCTCCGACAGGATGTCGGAAATCGATTCGAGATCCGCCATTGAATTGATCTGCGTGCGCGTTTCGCGCCTTCCGGTCAGGGGCGAGCGGGGCGGCTGTGCGTGCCCTTCGGCGGTGCGCTCCTGATCGACGAAATAAAATTCCAGCTCGAGCGCGATGACCGGCGTCCAGCCGCGCGCGGCGTAGCGCTCGAGCACGGAATCGACGAGACGGCGCGGGTCGCCGTAGAACGGCGCCCCGTCGTGATCCAGCATCTGGACCTGGAGTTGCGCGACCTCCGGACCCATCCAGGGTGATGGGAACAGCGTCCTGGCGACCGGTACGCAAGCCCGGTCAGCATCGCCTTCGTCAAAGCCGAGACCGGTCGACTGGATCGTGCCGCCAAGCACGTCGAGTGCGAACATCGAGCCGGGCAGGAAAAAGCCACGCTTGTAGATGGCCGAAAGATCCGAGCGATCGACGCGCTTGCCCCGCAGGACTCCGCAGAGGTCGGGCAACAACAAGTCCACGACCCGGACCGCAGGACGCGCGGCCAGGAAGGCCTCGGCATTTGCAAACTCGTCCCGGAGGAGGGCCATTCCGCACCTGGCGTTTAAGATCTTGTATCGCGGACCGGAAGTGGCCGCATGGCAGGATAACCAGCCGCCCTTGCGCCGGGCAAGGTCCATGCGGTGCAACATAAGGGGGCCAAAATGGCCCCTTCCGGCCTCACAGAACGTGCGATCCCCCTCGGTTCCCCCGGGGCGCCCGACCCCCTGACTGTGAGACAATGGGCCCGTCGAACAGGTCTCCATACCGGGGGCTGTTCAAAATAATTAACAGATGCACATGCGGAAGCCAGTCATTGGAATTCCCGCCGATCGCCGCCTTTTGGGCTCGCATTGGTTCCATTGCGTCGGCGAGAAGTACATCAACGCGATCGTCCAGGCGGCCGATGCGGTGCCGGTCCTGGTCCCCGCACTCGGGGATCGGTACCTCCGGGAGTGGCTGCATTCCTTTGACGGCATCCTTTTCACCGGGAGCCCGTCGAACGTGGAGCCGCATCGCTACCTCGGGCCGAAATCGGCGCCGGGAACGCTGCACGATCCCGAGCGTGACGCGACCACGCTGCCAATGATCACGGGGGCCGTGGACGCCGGGCTCCCGATTTTCGGGATCTGCCGCGGCTTCCAGGAAATTAACGTGGCCTTCGGCGGCTCGCTGACGCAGAAGCTGCAGGAAGAGCCCGGCAATCTTGACCATCGCGAGGACTCGACCGCGCCGCTTGAGGTTCAGTACGGACCGGCGCATGAGATCGAGCTCGTCGAGGGCGGACTGCTTCACAAGATCACGGGCAATCGCCGGATCAAGGTCAACTCCCTGCATTCGCAGGGTGTCGAGCGGCTGGCTCCACAGCTCGTGCCTGAAGCGAAGGCGCAAGACGGCGTGATCGAGGCGTTTCGCATCGACGGCGCGAAGACCTTCGCCCTCGCAGTGCAGTGGCACCCGGAATGGAAGGTCATGGAGAACCCGTTCTCGCGCGCGCTTTTCGCGGCATTCGGGCAGGCCGGGCGCGATCACGCGAACAGAAGGTCCCGATGAGCGAAATCCAGCAGTTCCTGAAGGACCACGGCATCACCGAAGTCGAGGCGATCGTCTGCGACATGGCGGGCGTCGCGCGCGGAAAGGTGATGCCGGCGGACAAGTATGCCGAGGACGAAGGCATGCGCTTGCCGGAGTCGATCTTCCTGCAGACCGTCACGGGCGAATACCCGGACGACGACAGCTCCATTCATCCGTCCGAAATCGACATTGAACTCACCGGAGACCCCAAGACGATCCGCGTCGTGCCCTGGGCCGCCGAGCCGACCGCGCAGGTGATTCACGACTGTTCATACGGCGACGGCCGGCCGGTGCCCATGGCGCCGCGCTACGTGCTGCGCCGCGTGCTCGACCTTTATGCCGCCCGCGGCTGGCGCCCGGTCGTCGCGCCCGAGCTCGAGTTTTTCCTGGTCGAGCCGAACACCGATCCGGATTATCCGCTGAAGCCACCGATCGGGCGCTCCGGCCGTCCGGAAATCGGGCGCCAGGCCTACAGCATTGCGGCGGTGAACGAATTCGATCCGCTGTTCGACGACATCTACGCCTTCTGCGAGGCGCAGGACCTCGACATCGACACGCTGATCCACGAGGCGGGCGCGGCGCAGATGGAGATCAACCTGAACCACGGCGATGCGCTCGATCTCGCCGACCAGGCTTTCCTCTTCAAGCGCACGGCGCGCGAGGCGGCGCTCCGCCACAAGATGTACGCGACTTTCATGGCCAAGCCGCTAGCGGGCGAGCCGGGCAGCGCGATGCACATCCACCAAAGCATCCTGGATGTCAAGACTTCCGAGAACATCTTCAGCGACGCCGATGGCAAGCCGTCGCCGATATTCGAAGCGCACATCGCGGGGCTGCAGAAGTACCTGCCGGCCGCCATGTGCCTGTTCGCTCCAAACGTGAACAGCTACCGGCGCATCTGGCGCGGCGACTCTGCGCCGATCAACGTGCAATGGGGCTTCGACAACCGAACCGCGGGGCTGCGCGTGCCATTGTCCGAACCGGAAGCGCGGCGCATCGAGAATCGCCTCGGCGGTGCCGATGCGAACCCCTACCTTGCGATCGCGGCCTCGCTGGCCTGCGGTTACCTCGGCATGATCGAGGGGCTGAAGCCCACCAGCCCGATCACGGGCTCGGCCTATGACCTGCCGTTTTCGCTGCCGATGACGCTGGCGGACGCGATGACGCTGCTGCGCTCGAGCAAGACACTGGTCGAAGTGTTCGGGGAACGCTTCGTTGCGGCATACTGTGCCGTCAAGGAAAACGAGTATGAAACGTTTTCGCGGGTCATCAGCTCGTGGGAGCGGGAACACCTGTTGCTGAACGTGTGATTGCTGGGGGCCACATGAGCGCGAAGCCACGCATCACGGAACGAGCGACGCGCGATTGGCAGGAACTCGACGCCCGCCACTACCTGCATCCGTTCACCGATTTCCGGGCGCTTGCCGCCGAGGGTTCGCGAGTCATCACGCGCGCCGAGGGCGTGCACTTATACGATTCCGATGGCCAGAAGATCCTTGACGCGATGTCGGGCCTCTGGTGCGTGAACATCGGCTACGGACGGAACGAGCTTGCCGATGCCGCCGCGAGACAGATGCGGGAGCTGCCGTATTACAACAGCTTCTTCAAGAGCGCCAACCCGCCGGCGATCGAGCTGGCCCAGCTCCTCGACGAGCTGACGCCTCCGCAATTCCACCGCGTCTTCTTCACGCAGTCCGGCTCCGAAGCGAACGACACGATTTTGCGCATGACGCGCCGCTACTGGGACCTGGTCGGGCAGCCGAAGCGGTCCGTCGTCATCAGCCGGCTCAATGCCTACCACGGCAGCACGATCGCGGCCGCGAGCCTCGGCGGCATGCAGGCGATGCACTCGCAAGGCGGATTGCCCATCCCGGACATCGTCCACATCGAGCAGCCGTACTGGTACGAGAATGGCGTCGACGTGAGCCCGGAGGAATACGGCCTGCGCGCCGCGCGCCGCCTGGCGGAGAAGATCGAGGCAGTGGGCCCCGAGCGGGTCGCGGCCTTCATCGGAGAGCCGGTCCAGGGCGCGGGCGGCGTGATCATCCCGCCCTCGACCTACTGGCCGGAGATCCAGCGCATCTGCCGCGAGTACGGGATCCTGCTGATGGCGGACGAAGTGATCTGCGGGTTCGGCCGCACGGGCCGCTGGTTCGGCAGCGAGCATTTCGGCATCGAGCCGGACTTCATGACGATCGCGAAGGGCCTCACCTCTGGCTACCAGCCGCTCGGCGGGGCGATGGTGTCCGACCGGGTCGCCGACGTGCTGATCGAGAAGGGCGGCGAATTCGCCCACGGCTTCACCTGGTCCGGCCACCCGGTGTGCTGCGCCGTCGCGATCGAAAACCTCAACATCATGCGCCGCGAGAAGATCGTCGAGCGAGTGCGCGAGGAGATCGCGCCTTACTTCCAGAAGCGGATCCGCGAGCTGGCGGACCACCGCCTGGTCGGCGAAGTACGCGGCGTCGGCATGCTGGCCGCGATCGAGCTCGTGGCGCACAAAGGCAGCCGGACCTTCTTCCGCGACCGCGGCGCCGTGGGGCTCGTCTGCCGCGATCACTGCTTCAGGAACGGCCTGATCATGCGCGCCGTGCGCGACACGATGATCACCGCCCCGCCGCTCGTCATGACGAAAGAGAACGTCGACGAGCTGATCGAGAAGGCCAGGCGTTGCCTGGACCTGACGGCGAAAGACATCGGCGTCGGTTGAAGAGGGAGAGGGACATGCAGCGCGCGCATCGACTCTGGCCCGTCGTGGTCGCCGGAATGGCGCTAGCCGCCTGCGGCGGCAAGGAAGAAAGCACGACCGCGGCCGAAGCGCCGGCGGCCGAGGAAAAGGCCGTCAATGTCCTCAACTGGTCGGATTACATCGGCGACACGACGATAGCCGATTTCGAGAAAGCGACCGGCATCAAGGTCACGTATGACGTTTTCGATTCGAACGAGCAGCTGGAGACGAAGCTGCTCGCGGGCCGCTCGGGCTACGACATCGTCGTCCCGACTGCACCCTTCCTCGAGCGCCAGATCAAGGCCGGCGTATTCCTGAAGCTCGACAAGTCGAAGCTTCCAAACCTTGCCAACATGGACCCGGACATCATGCAAAGGGTCTCCGCGCACGACCCCGGCAACGAGTACGCGATCACCTACCTGTGGGGCACGATCGGTCTCGGATACAACCCGGACATGGTGAAGAAGGCGCTCGGCACCGACACGATCGACAGCTGGAGCGCGATCCTCGACCCGGTCAACGCCGCCAAGCTGGCGAAGTGCGGCATCACGATGCTCGACGCGCCGACTGACGTTTACGGCTCAGTCGCCGTCTACCTGGGCATCGATCCGAACAGCGAGAAGCCGGAGGACCTGAAGGCCGTCGAAATAGCACTCATGAAGATCCGGCCACACATCCGGTATTTTCACTCCTCGTCCTACATCAATGACCTCGCTGCAGGCGAGATCTGCGTCGCGCTCGGGTGGAGCGGCGACGTCCTGCAGGCGCGCGACCGCGGCGCGGCAGCCTCGAAGCCCGTGAAGATCTCGTACGCAATTCCCAAGGAGGGTGCGATCAACTATTTCGACATGTTGGCGATTCCGGCGGACGCGCCGCACCCGGGCAATGCGCACGCCTTCCTGAACTACATGATGGATCCGGAGGCCATCGCAAAGGTCACCAACAAGGTGCGCTTCGCGAACGGCAATTCGGCATCACTCCAGTTTGTCGACGAGGCGATCAAGAACGATCCGAACATCTATCCGAGCGCCGAAGTCCGCGCGCGGCTGCATCCTGACTTGTCCGAGTCCCAGGCATTCAGCCGCGATCTGAATCGCACCTGGACACGAATCCGTAGCGGCCAGTAGCAGGTGCGCGCCAAGCCGTTTTCAGGGCTCGCGTACACTAGCTTTCTTCTGCTGTCCGCATGCGGTGCGGACGATGCAAGTCCGGCTCGCTCGTCCACAGGCGATGAGAAGGTCCTCAACGTCTACAATTGGACCGACTACATCGGACGGTCGACGATTGCGGACTTCGAAACCCGAACCGGAATCAAAGTCCACTACGACACCTATGATTCCAACGAACTTCTTGAAACGAAGTTGTTGATCGGCCAGTCTGGGTATGACGTTGTTTTTCCGACGGCAACAGTTCTCGGGCGTCTTGCCCGGGTCGGCGTGTTCCAGAAACTGGAGCGCTCCCGATTGCCCAACTTTTCGAATCTGAATCCGGAGATCCTGGAACGCGTCGCCAAGTTCGACCCCGGTAACGAGCACTCAATCCCCTATATGTGGGGCACAACGGGAATCGGGTACAACCCGGAATTGGTCAGGAAGGCCTTGGGCACGGACATCATCGACAGTTGGAGCGCGATCTTCGATCCGGCCACTGCGTCAAAGCTCGCGAAGTGCGGCATTACCATCCTTGACTCACCCGAGGATGCGTTCGAATCGGCGGAGGCCTATCTGGGAACGGCAACGAACAACGAAAACCCGGCGGAGCTGGCGGCGGCCGAGTCGCTGCTCATGGGGGTTCGCGCCTACGTACGCTCGTTTGACTCGACGCAGCACCTGAATGCCCTCGCAGCCGGTGACATTTGCGTTTCGTTGAGCTGGAGCGGACTGATGCTGCAGGCACGCGCGCGCGGCGCGAAGGCCGCCGTGCCAGTCAGGATAGCCTATGTCATTCCCAAGGAAGGTGCGCCGCTTTGGTTCGACACCGTTGCAATACCGGCTGATGCCCCCCACCTGCACAACGCACATGCCTTCCTCAATTTCCTGATGGATCCCAAGGTCATCGCCGGGATCAGCAACGACATCGAGTACGCGAATGCCAACGCGGCGTCCCTGGCGTTTGTGGAACCGACGCTGAAAGGCGATCCGGCAGCGTACCCGCCGCTTGAAGTCATGCCCAAGCTTCACGTCTCCGCGCCGCGCTCGCAGGCGTACAGCCGCGAGACCAACCGCGCATGGACTCGCGTCAAGACGGGCCATTAGACTGCCGGGGAAGAGGGGGACGATGGCAAACGCGCGACCCGAACAACGCAGCGAGCCCTGGAAGGATCCTGGAGCGCAGCCTTACGTCAGGCTGGACAAGCTCACCAAGAAATTCGGCGACTTCGTCGCCGTCGACGACGTCTCGCTGAATATCTACCGCAACGAGATTTTCTGCCTGCTGGGCGGCTCGGGTTCCGGCAAGACGACGCTGCTTCGCATGATGGCGGGATTCGAGACGCCGACCGAGGGCACGATCTCGATCGACGGCGTGGACGTCACGGCTACGCCGCCGTACGAGCGCCCCATCAACATGATGTTCCAGTCCTATGCGCTGTTCCCGCACATGTCCGTGCAGAAGAACGTCGCGTTCGGCCTCAAGCAGGACCGGGTATCGAAGGGCGAAATCGACGACCGGGTCGCGGAGATTCTGAAGCTCGTCCGCATGGAGCAGCTCGCGAAGCGCATGCCGCACCAGCTCTCGGGCGGGCAGCGTCAGCGCGTGGCGCTCGCGCGCGCGCTGGTCAAGCGGCCGAAGCTGCTGCTCCTCGACGAGCCGCTGGCTGCCCTCGACCGCAAGCTCCGCGAGCACACCCAGTTCGAGCTGCTGAACATCCAGGAGACGCTCGGCGTCACCTTCGTCGTCGTAACCCACGATCAGGAGGAGGCAATGACGCTCGCGACGCGGATCGGCGTCATGAACCATGGCGAGATCGTGCAGATCGGGACGGCCTCCGACATCTACGAGTACCCGGGGTCGCGATTCGTGGCCGACTTCATCGGGTCCGTGAACATGTTCGAGGGCCGGTTGATCGAGGACGAGCCGGATTACGTTCGCGTAGCTTCAGATGAGCTTGGCGGTACTTTCCATGTCAGTCATGGCGTCAGCGCGGCGCCCGACGCGATCGTCTGGGTCGCGCTTCGGCCGGAGAAAATCCTGCTGTCGCGCGATCGCCCGGACGGCGGCGGCGACAACCGCGTCGACGGCGTGGTCTCGGAGGTTGCATACCGCGGCGACCAGTCCGTTTACCTCGTGAGGCTCGCGAGCGGACGCCAGATGCGCGTGACCCAGCCGAACATGCTCCGGCAGGGCGCGGGAGACCGCATCCGCTGGGACGACAAGGTCTGGCTGTCCTGGGATTCCTCGAGCCCGGTGGTGGTCACGCAATGACGCTGTTGCGAAAGCGGGGCTATTCGGGACGCACGCTCGTCACTGCGGTGCCGTACCTGTGGCTGCTGCTCTTCTTCCTCGTTCCCTTCCTGATCGTGCTCAAGATCTCGGTGTCGGAGATCCGGCTCGCCATGCCGCCCTACGAGCCGCTGGTCACCTGGATCTCGACCCAGGTGGTGGGGCTCAGGATCAACTTCGAAAACTATGCGTTCCTGTTCGAGGATTCCCTCTACTGGAAGTCCTTCCTGAATTCGATAAGAACGGCGGGCATCTCGACCCTTATCTGCCTGCTGATCGGCTATCCGATGGCTTACGGCATCGCGCGGAGCAAGCCCGCCTGGCGCAACCTGCTGCTCCTGCTCGTGATGCTGCCGTTCTGGACCTCGTTCCTGCTGCGCGTTTACGCCTGGATCGGGATCCTCAAGAACAATGGCGTGATCAACAATCTGCTGATGGCGCTCGGCATCATCGACGAGCCGATCGTCATGCTGCAGACGAACTTCGCGATGTACATCGGCATTGTCTATTCCTACCTGCCGTTCATGGTCCTGCCGCTCTACACCTCGATCGAGAAGCTGGATCTGTCGCTGCTCGAGGCCGCCGCCGATCTCGGTTGCCGGCCGGTCAAGGCCTTTTTCCGGATCACCGTGCCCCTCACCAAGAGCGGAATCATTGCGGGCTGCATGCTGGTCTTCATTCCGGCGGTGGGCGAGTTCGTGATTCCGGCGCTGCTCGGCGGTCCGGATGCGCTCATGATCGGGCGCGTGCTCTGGGAGGAGTTCTTCAACAACCGTGACTGGCCGGTCGCGAGCGCGGTCGCGATCGTGATGCTCTTCGTGCTCGTGATCCCGATCATGATCTACCAGCGCTCCCAGGGTCAGCAGATCGGTGGCCATCCGTGAACGCCGGCCGTCCCCGGTTTGTCACGGCGATGATGGGTGCGGGATTCCTGTTCCTGTACCTGCCGATCCTGCTGATGATCGTCTTCTCGTTCAACGAGTCCCGGCTCGTGACCGTGTGGGGCGGATTCTCGACGAAGTGGTACGGCGAGCTGTTCCGCAACGAGCAGGTCCTCGGCGCGGCCTGGCTTTCGTTCAAAATCGCCGCGATGAATGCGACCGGCGCGACGATCCTCGGCACGATTGCGGGGCTCGTGCTCGCTCGCTTCGGGCACTTTCGCGGCCGGCCGCTCCTGACAGGCCTCGCAACCGCGCCGCTCGTGATGCCCGAGGTGATCACGGGGCTGTCGTTGCTGCTCCTCTTCGTCGCGATGGAGCAGCTCATCGGCTGGCCTGCCGGGCGTGGCATCACGACGATCACGATCGCGCACATGACGTTCTCGATGGCCTACGTCACGGTCGTCGTGCAGTCGCGGCTCGCGACGCTCGATGAATCGCTGGAGGAGGCCGCGATGGACCTGGGCGCGCGGCCGGCCAAGGTGTTCTTCCTGATCACTATGCCGATCATCCTGCCCGCAATCGCCGCAGGCTGGCTGCTCGCCTTCACGCTGTCCTGGGACGACCTCGTCATCACGAGTTTCGTGACGGGCCCTGGCTCGAGCACGTTGCCGATCGTCATTTTCTCGAAAGTGCGGCTTGGCGTGAGCCCGGACATCAACGCGCTTGCGACAATCCTCGTCCTCATGGTCGCGATCGGAACCGCGGGATTCGGCTTTTACATGCAGCGCCAGCAGAAGCGGCGCGACCTGGACGTGCAGCGCGCCATCGCGGCCAACGAGTGATGCCCGCCTCGAAGCTACCCGGCGTCGGCACCACGATCTTCACGGTGATGTCGCGGCTCGCCGCCGAGACCGGCGCGATCAACCTCGGCCAGGGCTTCCCGGATTTCGACCCGCCGGCGCGCCTGCGGGAACTGGTCGCGCATCACCTCGGTGCGGGCCACAACCAGTACGCGCCGATGGCGGGCCTGCCGGCTCTCTGCGAGGCGATTGCGGAGTCGGCGTTTCGCCGGCACGGATGGTGCATCGACCCGGGCGCCGAGATCACGGTGACGGCGGGCGGTACCGAGGCGATCTTCGCGGCGATCCACGCCGTTGTCCGCGCGGGCGAGGAAGTGATCCTGCTCGATCCGAGCTACGACTCCTACGGCCCGGCTGCCGAGCTCGCCGGTGCGCGCGTGCGGCGCGTGCCGCTGTCGATAGAAGACTTCGGAATCGATTACGAGCGGCTGGCAGGGGCCATCACGCCGAAAACGCGGCTGCTCGTCGTCAACACGCCTCTCAACCCGGCGGGTGCGGTGCTGACCGCTGCGGACTGGGATCGGATCGCCGACCTGCTGACCGGCACGGATGCCTATATCCTGTCGGACGAAGTCTACGAATCGCTCGTCTTCGACGGCCGCCGTCACGCGGGCGTACTGTCGAATGCAGCGCTGCGCGATCGCGCATTCGCCGTGTTTTCATTCGGCAAGACTTACAACGCGACCGGCTGGAAAATCGGCTACTGCGTGGCGGCGCCGCCGCTCACCGCCGAATTCCGCAAGGTGCACCAGTTCCTGACTTTCGCCGTCTCGACGCCCGTGCAACACGCGATCGCGGATTTCATGCGCGAGGCGCCGCAGTTTGCCGACGAGCTCGCGCCTTTCTACCAGGCCCGCCGCGACCGCTTTGCTTCGCTTCTCGCCGGATCGAGATTCAGGCTACGCCCTGTGCATGGGACATATTTCCAGCTGGTGGACTATTCGGCGATCTCCGACCTGCCTGACGCGCGCTTCTGCGAGGAGTTGACCCGCAAGCACGGGGTCGCGGCGATTCCGCTGTCTCCCTTCTGCGACGAGCCGCCCGCGGCACGCCTCGTCCGGTTCTGCTTTGCCAAGCACGACCAGACGCTTGAAGCTGCCGCAGGGAAACTTAGTGTGGTGTGAGCGGTCATGAAGGGGACGACACACGCACGGGGAGCCGCCATGAAGCGCCGCACGCTCTTGTCCGCCGGGATTTCCCTGGCCCTGGTTGCCTGCGGCGGCGGCAGTGGCGGCGGCGACCCGCCGCCTCCGACTCCAGACCCGTCCGGTTGCAGCGAGGGAATTTCGACGCCGCGCGCGTTTCCGAACCTGAGCTTCTCCTCCCCAATCGCAATGAAGCAGGCGCCGAATGAGCCCTCGCGCTGGTTTCTCGTGGAGCAGGGCGGTCGCATCCGCGCGTTCGAGAACGATCCGGATGCGGCGACGACCGACGATTTCGTCGACCTGCGCTCGCGCGTGGAGTTCAGCGGCGAGGCGGGGCTGCTCGGCATGGCCTTCCACCCCGATTTCGCGACCAACGGCCTCGTCTACCTCAATTTCAGCGAGCGGGTCGGCGGCAACCTCCGTTCCGTGACCGCGGAATTCACGAGCACGGACGGCGGGCAGACACTCGATCGGGCATCCGAGCGAGTTCTGATGAGGGTCGACAAGCCCGCCACGAATCACAACGGCGGCAACATCGCGTTCGGCCCGGACGGCTTCCTCTACATCGGCCTCGGAGACGGCGGCGGCGGCGGCGACCCGGATGACAATGCGCAGAATCCGCGGCGCCTGCTCGGCAAGATGCTGCGCATCGACGTCGACTCGCAGCCGGGCGGGGCCGCGTACGGGATACCGGGCGGGCCCGGCGGCAATCCCTTCTCCGCCAATCCGCTTTGCAACGCGGACGGCACCGGCGTCCTGAATTGCCCCGAGGTCTTTGCGCTCGGTTTTCGCAATCCCTGGCGCTGGAGCTTCGACCGCCAGGCGGGCGACCTGTGGGTCGGCGACGTCGGCCAATCCTCGTTCGAGGAGATCGACGTCGTCGTGCTCGGCGGCAACTATGGCTGGGACACGCGCGAAGGCGCCCACTGCTTCGAGCCTGCAAGCGGCTGCGCGACCGCGGGCCTCACCGACCCGATCGCCGAGTACGGTCGTGACCTCGGCTTCTCGATCACCGGCGGCTACGTTTACCGCGGAATGCAGGCGACCGAGATCGCGGGACGCTACGTCTTCGCGGACTTCGGCGGCATGATCGCATCGCTTGCGCCGGACGGCTCAGACGGCTTCACGGTAGAACAGCTGGTCGAGCAAGGCTGCACGCCGCCCGAGGCCACGGGCGCGCTGCAGATTTCATCGTTTGCCGAAGACCTTGACGGGGAACTCTTCGTGCTCGATTACGGCAGGGGCCACATCCGGGAGCTCGAATTCACGGACTGAACGGGGCTCCGGCCGCGACTTCTCCGCGGAATTCCGCATCACGCGCCGGTATACGCCGCGGCCCGAATTACGCCGGGTCATCACGAGCTGCCACAGGTGCAGCTGCACGACGTCGAACGCGGCCTTGCAGGACATCAGGTAGTAGTTCCACATCCGCCGGAATCGCTCGTCGAACGGCCGGGCCGTCTTGAGCGCCCGGATCCGGTCCCAGTTCGCATTGAAGCGGTCGTACCAGGCCTGCAGCGTCGGCACGTAGTAGTGCCCGTAGTTCTCCCAGTCCTCGACGACGAACTTGCCCTCGGCGGCGTCGGCGAGCTGGCCCATAGCGGGCGCCATCGAGTTCCGGAAGATGTACTTTTCGATCCAGGGATCGACGACCGTCGTCTTCTCGCAGTTGCCGATCGTGTGCAGCAGGAAAAGCCCGTCGGGCTTCAGCATCTGGTGGACAACGCCAAATAGCCCGTCGTAATTCTTGTAGCCGACGTGCTCGATCATGCCGACGATCGAGATCTTGTCGAAAGGGGCAAGCCCGGAGCCGGGCAGGTCCCGGTAGTCCAGCCGCCTGATCGTGACCGGGAGCCCGCGGGTGTACTCGGTGGCGTAGCTGATCTGCTGGTCGGAGAGGCTGATGCCCGTGACCTCGCAGCCCCGCTTCGCCGCCGCGTATTTCGCGAACCCGCCCCAGCCGCAACCGATGTCGAGCAGCCGGTCGCCGGCCTTCAGCTCCAGCTTTTCGCAGAGCATCTCGAGCTTGATGACCTCTGCCCGGTCGAGGTCGTCAGTCCCGTCGAAAAAGCAGCAGGTGTACTGGTTCCATGGCCCCAGGAAGAGCGCGTACATGCGATGGTCGATGTCGTAATGCTCTTCGGCCACCGCGCGCGAGCGCCGCGGCGTCTGGAGATTGGTGAATCGGGATTGCAGGGCCTTGAGCGCGCGCGCGGCACGAATCACCGGCCGATTCTGCGCATTTGACGAAAGCACGCGCCGGAACAGCTCGTCGAGCGCGTCGCAGTCCCAGTCGCCGTCGATATATGATTCGCCGATTCCGAGCGAGCCGCGAAGCGCCCGGCGGTAGAGCCGGTCGTTGTTCACGCGGATGTCCCACGGCCGATCGCCGCCCGGCCTGACGCCGGAGCCCGCGAGCATTTTCTCGAACAGCGGCTTGAAGATTCGATTCATCATGTGCGGGGCCGGCCGCATTCTACGCCGACGGAGGCGTAGAATCATGGCCCGAATCCACGCTGTCCCAAGGGACCCGACATGCGCCCGATTGCCCTGGCACTGGCACTTGCGTTCGTCCTGCCGGCCGCAGCCGGCGCAAACCAGGCCCCCGATGCCGACGCGCGCGAAGTCTCGGCGTATCGGCTGACTGAACAGGGACTCGGCAGGTTCTCGCGGGCCACCCGCGGCCTCATGGCGCTTCAGGTTGACGACTGCGAAGTGGAGTCGGAAGTGAAGGACATCAGCGAGGCGGTCGCCAGGCTCGATGGCGCGCCAGGCGCAAAAGCCGCCATCGAGGCTGCCGGAATGACGACCCGCGAGTACATCGTGTTTTCGTTCTCCATGATGCAGAGCGGGCTCGCCGCCTGGGGCCTCGAGCAGCCGGGCGGCAAGATGCCGCCGGGAGTCTCGGAGTCCAACGTGGAGTTCTATCGCAAGCACGCGACCGAGCTCCAGAGGCTCAGCGAGGAAACGGAAGGCTCGAACTGCGGCGCGGAAGAAAGCGAAGACAGCGAGTGAGCGGCCGGATTCCTACTCGTGGGCGAGCGGCAGCACGGTCGATTCCTTGATCACCGTGACGACGATCGAAGAGTTCACCGACTGCACGTTGGGAATTTTCGACAAGTGATCGAGGAAGAACGCCTCGTATTCCTTCATGTCATGCGTGACGATGCGCAGGTGAAAGTCCCACTCGCCGGTCAGCGTGCAGCAGTCGAGCACCTCCGGCCGGTCGCGGATCGCGCGCTCGAACTGGGCGAGCGCGTCGCGCCCCTGGCTCGAGAGCCTCACGTGCACGTAGACCATCACGTCGAGGCCGAGCGCCTCCCGGTCGAGGAGCGCGACTCTCTTGCGGATGACGCCGTCGTGTTCGAGCTGCTGGATGCGCCGCCAGCAGGTCGTATTCGACACGCCGAGCTTCGAGGCGACGTCGGCGGCGGACAGCGCGCCGTCGCGCTGAAGTTCGTCGAGGATGCGGCGGTCGATCGCGTCGATGCTCATTGGGATATCTATTTCATGAATGTTTATTTTGTGAAATGATTATTTCACTATTTTGCAGGACAGTACAAGAGATTGCTGCAATTCGGCCGTTGGAGGGTACGATGCGCGGCTGGAATCCCAGACCCACGCCCGCATGAGGGACCCGATGGCCGCGCAGTCACGCCTTCACGTCCCGAAGACGCCCGCGCGACCGGGGGACGCCCCGGATTTCAGCTATCTCAAGCTATCGCCAGCGGGCAAGGTCGCCCGCCCGGACGCCGGCGCGCCGGCCGCGGAATTCCGCCATCTCTCGGAAGGACTCGTCCGCGTGCTCGACGAAAGGCATCGCGCAGTCGGTCCGTGGAACCCGCACCTTGACGCGCAGGAACTCCAGGTGGCGCTGCGCCACATGCTCCTCACGCGCGTGTTCGACGACCGCATGCAGCGCATACAGCGCTCCGGAAAGATCTCCTTCTACATGCGGTCGTTCGGAGAGGAGGCCGTGTCGGTCGCGATGGCGATGGCGCTGCGGCCTTCGGACATGCTGTTTCCCTCGTATCGCAACCAGGGACTCTACTTCGTGCGCGGCCGTCCCGTGCTCGACCTGATGTGCCAGCTGCTCTCGAACACGCGCGACATGTGCAAGGGCCGGCAGCTCCCGGTCATGTACCACTGGCGCGACGGCAATATCTTCTCGATATCGGGAAACCTCGCGACGCAGTTCCCGCAGGCGGTCGGCTGGGCCATGGCAGCGGCGATCAAGGGCCAGGACGCGATCGCAGCCAGCTGGATCGGCGAGGGCTCGAGCGCCGAGGCCGATTTCCACCACGCGCTCCTGTTCGCCTCGGTCTACAAGGCGCCCGTGATCCTCTGCGTCGTCAACAACCAGTGGGCCATTTCCACCTTCCAGGGATACGCGGGCGGCGAGCGCCAGACCTTTGCGGCGCGCGGCCCCGGTTACGGCATCGCGGGCGTGCGTGTGGACGGCAATGATTTCCTCGCGGTGCACGCGGTCACGCAATGGGCCGCCGAGCGCGCGCGAACCGGCCGCGGTCCCACGCTGATCGAGCACGTGACCTACCGCGCCGCCGCGCACTCGACCAGCGACGACCCGGCGCGCTACCGGCCGAAGGACGACTACCAGGGCTTTCCGCTCGGCGATCCCGTCGAACGGCTCAAGAGCCACCTGATCGGGCTCGGCGAATGGTCCGAGGAGCGGCACCAGGCGCTGACGAAGGAGCTTGAGGAACACATCGCGGCCTCGTGGAAGGAGGCGGTCAGCTACGGCACGCTCACCGACCCGCCGCGCCTCGATCCCGAACTCATGTTCCAGGACGTGTTCAAGGAGTTGCCCGAGCACCTGCGCCGCCAGGCCGCAGAAATGCGCGAAGAAACGGGCGGGAAATAACGCCATGGCGCAGATGAACATGATCCAGGCGCTGAACTCGGCGATGGACATCAAGCTCGGCCAGGACCCTTCGGTCGTCGTCCTCGGCGAGGACATCGGCTACTTTGGCGGCGTTTTCCGCGTCACCAACGGCCTGCAGCGCAAGTACGGCGAAGCCCGTGTGCTCGACACGCCGATCTCGGAAGGCGGGATCCTCGCCGCGGCGATCGGCATGGCGGTCAACGGCCTCCGGCCAGTCGCCGAGATCCAGTTCGCCGACTACATCTATCCGGCCTACGACCAGATCGTGAGCGAGCTCGCGCGCATCCGTTACCGCAGCGCCGGCGAGTTTTCGGCGCCCGTCACCGTGCGCACGCCCTGCGGCGGCGGCATCCGCGGCGGCCAGACGCATTCGCAAAGTCCCGAGGCGCTCTTTGCGCATGTCGCCGGCCTCAAGGTCGTGATGCCCTCCAATCCCTACGACGCCAAGGGCCTCCTCATCTCCGCGATCGAGGACGACGACCCGGTCATCTACTTCGAGCCGAAGCGCATCTACAACGGCCCGTTCGACGGCGATCCGCACAAGCCGGCCGTGCCCTGGAGCACGCACCAGAAAGGCGAGGTGCCCGACGGGCACTACACCGTGCCGATCGGCAAGGCGGAAATCGTTCGCGCAGGGGAGGACCTGACGATCGTCACGTATGGCACCATGGTGCATGTCAGCGAGGCCGCGGCCCGCGGGCTCGGCTTGGACGCGGAGATCATCGACGTGAGAACGATGGTGCCGCTCGACACCGATACGATCTGCAGCTCGGTCGCGCGGACCGGCCGCTGTGTCGTTGTCCACGAGGCGACGCGGTTCGCCGGGCTCGGCGCGGAGCTATCCGCGACGATCCAGGAACAGTGCTTCTGGAACCTCGAAGCCCCGATCCTTCGCGTCGCGGGCTGGGATACGCCGTATCCGCACGCCTTCGAGTGGGAATATTTTCCCGGCCAGGCACGAGTCGCGAAAGCCCTCAAGGCCGTCATGGAGGCCTCATGAGCCGCTACGTCTTTAAGATGCCGGATCTCGGCGAAGGCACGGTCTCCGCCGAAGTCGTCGAGTGGAAGGTCAAGGTCGGCGACATGGTCACGGAAGACCAGGTCATCGCCGAGGTGATGACCGACAAGGCCGCCGTCGAAATTCCCGCGCCGGTGAGCGGCAAGGTCGTCTCGATCACCGGCCAGCCGGGCGACATGGTCGCGGTCGGTTCGGAGCTGATCGCGTTCGAGACTTCCGCTACAGCGGCCGATACAGCGGCAGTCGCAGCGACACCCGCAACGAAGTCGGCCGCCCCGGCGGCGAGTCCCGCGTCCACGCCGGCCGCGTCGCAGCCTGCCGCCGCCGTTGCCGCTGCGACCGCGCGCGTCATGGCGTCCCCGGCGACGCGGCGCAAGGCCCACGTCGCGGGCGTCGATCTCACGACCGTCAACGGCACGGGCCCAGGCGGGCGCATCTCCGCGCAGGATCTCGAGTCCGTCATCTCCGGCAAGGGCGGAGGCGCCGCAAAGCCGGTGACGCACGCGCCGCGCAAGGGCGTCGAGGAGATCAAGATCATCGGCGTGCGCCGCGTCATCGCGGAGCGCATGAGCGCGGCCAAGCGCAACATTCCGCACTTCGCCTACGTCGAGGAAGTGGACGTCACCGAGCTCGAATCGCTTCGGCAATACCTGAACTCCCGGCTCGCGAAGGGCACGCCGTCGCTGACCTACATGCCATTCCTGGTCGCGACGCTCGTGCGAGTTCTCGAAGGTTTCCCGCAATGCAACGCCGTGCATGACGCCGAGCGCAACCTCATCCTGCGCCACGCCGCCGTGCACGTCGGCGTCGCGACGCAGACGCCGGACGGCCTGAAAGTGCCGGTCGTGAAGCATGCCGAGGCGCGCTCGCTCCACGACATCGCGGCGGAGATCCGGCGGGTTTCCGAGGCGGCGCGCAACAACAAGGCGACGCGCGAGGAGCTCATGGGCTCGACGATCACCGTGACGAGCCTCGGGCGGCTCGGCGGAATCGCCTCGACACCGGTCATCAACGCCCCCGAGGTCGCGATCGTCGGGGTCAACAAGGCCGTCGATCGACCGGTCGTCGTCGACGGCGCGATCGCGATCCGCCGCATCATGAATCTCTCTTCTTCGTTCGATCATCGCTTCGTCGACGGATTTGACGCCGCCGCGATGATCCAGGCGCTCAAGGAACGACTCGAGCATCCTGCCACCATCTTCATACAGGACTGACACATGAACGCACAGGCCATGCCGCAAAAGATCACCGCAGTGAAAGCCGCCGCACGCCCGGCCTTCGGGACCGTTCTTGCGAGCCAGATGGCGGTCACGAACTGGAAGGACGGCAAGTGGTCGTCGCACGAATTCTGCAAGTACGGACCGATCGAGATGTCGCCGGCGATCCACGGCCTGCACTACGGCAGCACCTGTTTCGAGGGCTTCAAGGCCTACCGCTGGGCGGACGGCAGCGTGAACATCTTCCGCATGGACAAGCACATTGCGCGCATGCGCCAGAGCGCGATCTCCCTCGTGCTGCCGAAGCCCGATGCCGCGCAGCTGGCGTCAATGGTCACGGGCGTCGTCGACCGCGTGCGCGGCGAGGTGCCCGAGGCGCCCGGCGCGCTGTACCTGCGCCCAACCCTGTTCGGAACCGGCGCGAGCATCGGCGGCGCGACCTCACCCGCAACCGAGGCGATGCTGGTCGTACTCGCGAGCCCGGTGTGGGACTATTTCGCGAAGGGCGAGAAGCCGCTTCGCATCTATGTCGAGGAGAAGTCAACGCGCACGGCCTCGCAGATGGGCATGGTCAAGGCCGGCGGCAATTACGCGGCCGCGCTCGGGCCCACGATCGCTGCGCGCCAGCAGCACCAGGCCGACCAGGTCGTCTTTTGTCCCGGCGGCTCCGTGCAGGAAACCGGTGCCGCGAACTTCCTGCTGATCCGCGAAGGCAAGATCCTGACGCGGAGCCTCGATTCCACCTTCTTGCACGGCGTCACGCGCGACTCGATCCTGACGATCGCGCCGCAGCTCGGATTCGCGATCGAGGAGCGTGTCTTCACGGTCGATGAGATGCTCGACTGGGTGAAGGACGGCGAGGCCGCGCTCTGCGGCACGGCCGCGGTGCTTTCCGGCGTCGGCACGCTCGTACGCGAGGGCGGTCGCGAGTTCAAGGTCGGTGGCGGCGAAGTCGGCCCGAACACGAAGCGCCTGCGCAAGGCACTCGTCTCGATGCAGCGCGGCGAGATCCCGACGCCCGCGGGCTGGATCACGCGGGTCTGAGCCCGGCGAAGCCGCGCCTGCGATGAAGGGCCGCACGCGCGTCAACCATCCGCCGGAAGTCCGGCTTCCGGCGGACAATCGTCCGCTCGTCGCGCCGATCCACCAGACCGTCAAGTTCGCCTTCGAGACTCTCGAGGAGACGCTGCGCTTCAACCGCGGCGAGCGCGACGGCTGGTTCTACACGCGCCGCTCGAACCCGACGACGCGCCAGCTCGAGCTGCTGCTCGCCGAGCTCCAGCAGCGCGACGACTGCGTCGCGACCGGCTCCGGCGCCGCCGCGGTCGCGACCTGCCTGCTGTCGCAGCTCCGGTCCGGCGACCACATGCTCTGCTTCGTCGAGACCTACGGCCCGACTGTCGCGCTGATCCGCGGGACGCTCGCGCGGCTCGGGGTCTCGCACACGATGCTCTCGATCGAGGACGATGCCGGCATCGAGCGCGTGCTCGCGGAAAAGAAGGCAAGGCTTGTCTATTTCGAGTCCCCGACGAACCCCCTCACGCGCATCGCGGACATTGCGCGGCTCACGCGCGCCGCTCACGCGGCGGGCGCGCTCACGGTGATGGACAACACCTTTGCGGGCTTCCACAACCACGGGCAGTACGGCGTCGACGTCTTCGTCCACAGCCTGACGAAGTACGCCTCCGGCCACGGCGACGTTATGGGCGGGGCGATCATCACGCGGGCGGACCTCGCGAAGGAGATCCGCCGCGAAGGCGTGCTGCTCGGGCCGCTGCTCGACCCGCACGCGGCCTTCCTCGTGATGCGCGGCATGAAGACGTATTACCTGCGCTACGAGGCACAGGCCGTCGCGGCCCTGAAGATCGCACAATTCCTCGCCGGGCACCCGGCGGTCTCGCGCGTGCATTACCCGGGGCTGCCGGACCATCCGCGCCATGCGCTTGCGCGCGCCCAGATGCGCGAATTCGGCACGATCGTCACCTTCGACCTCGCGCGCGGCGCCGAAGCCGTGCGCCCGTTCATCGATGCGCTCGAGTTTTTCGCCGTCACGCCGAGCCTCGGCTCGGTCGAGTCGCTCGTGATGCCGCCGCAACTCCTGAAGGTGCGCGGGCTCCCGGCCGGGCTCCAGGCACTGAGCGGCATCGGCGAGGGGACGGTGCGGCTCTCGATTGGCATCGAGGACACTGAGGAGCTGATCGAGGACCTCGAGGCCGCCCTCGGCGGCGCGCGTTGAAACAAATCCAGCGGAGAACACCATGAAGAAATTGATGTTATGGATCGCGGCCTCCTGTGCCGCCGCGTTCAGCGCGGCCGGGACCGCCCAAACGGCCACCGACGTGACCTGCACGTCCTGCGTCGGCGAGACGGACATCGCGAACCAGGCAGTGACCAGCGCGAAGATTGCGGAAGGCACCGTCAGGGGCACCGACATCCGGGCGGGCGCCATCACGTCGGACAAGATCCTGAACGGGACGGTGTCCAGGACCGATCTCTCGCCGCAGGTCCAGGACCTGCTCGACAGCGCCATCGTGAACATCACGATCCAGAGGGTGGTCGTGTCCGCAGGCGGCGTGGCAGGCGCGGAATGCCCATCGGGCCGCATTCCGGTTTCCGCGAGCTGCGAATGCGATGACGCGAACGGTACGCGCAATTTCGGCGTGCTGTTCGCCTGCACGATTTCCGGGACGGGAGCGGTCTCGGCGTGCTTCGACGAAGCATTGAGCTTCAATGAGCAGCTTCCCGTGCCGCTCGCGATCGTCAGGGCGGTCTGCCTCGGCGCAAAGACGGCCGACGGCACCCCGTGGGTGCCGACGAGCACGGGCCTCGCGGTGGACGCCGGCGGTGGCGAAGATGCCATGGCCCGCGCCGCCGACCAGGCGAAATGGATGCGGGAGCAGCACGGCACGTTCGATGCTGCCCTGGCGAAGCTCCGGTCACAGCGCGCCGATTTCGAGAGCCGGACGCACCAGGCAGCCCGCTAGCGTTTCAGTAGCTGCTCGCGACCCGCACGCGGTGCGGGTGGTAGGGGAGGACCTCGACCAGGTCGCCTGCCGCGAGCCGCTCCTGGAGCGCACGCCACCAGCCGGCCTCCAGGATCTCGGCGTGCTTTTCGAGGAACACGTCGCGGAGCCGATCCTCGAATCCCAGGAACTTCAGGAACGTCTCCGGGAAGACGTCGTTCTCGCCAATGTAGAACCAGCTTTCGGCCCGCATTTCGTCCTCGTCGCTCGTCGCCTGCGGCACGTCGCGAAAGCGGCAGTCGGTGACGCTGCAGAGCTCGTCGTAATCGTAGAAGATCACGCGATTGTGGCGCGTGACGCCGAAGTTCTTGTGCAGCAGGTCGCCCGCGAATATGTTCGTGTACGCGAGGTCCCGGATACACTGGCCGTACTCGATCACGGCGAGCTCGGCCTGCTCCCTGGAAGCCGTGCGCAGATAGAGGTTGAGCGGCGTCATCTGCCGCTCGATGTAGGCATGGCCGACGATGACGTCGTCACCGTCGAGCCGCACGTTGTCCGCGCACTCCGTGAGCAGCTCTTCCAGCATGTCCGGCGCGAACCGGGACCGCGGCAGGCGGATGTCGCGGAATTCCTGGGCGTCCACCAGCCTTCCCGCGCGATCGTGGCGGAAGACCATGTCGTACTTCGCCATGACCTCCTCGCGGCGCAGGTTCTTGACGGCGGGGAAGCGGTCACGGATCACCTTGAATATGACGTCCGCGTTCTCGAGCGCGAAGCAGGCCATGACCATGCCGCGCTCTCCGGGCGCGCGCACGAAGCGGTCGGAGGTGATGCCGAGGTGACGGAAGATCTCGCGGTAGCGCTCGGTTTTGCCCTGCTTGGCGCGGCCGAGGACGGTGAAGAGCTCGGACACGGGCTTCAACGGCATGATCGTATGCAGGAAAAGCACGGCCTCGCCGACGCGCTCGAGATCGACGTGGAAGTAAGAGCGCGTGAAGCTGAAAAGGATCGAGACATCGGCCACCGAGAGCATGACCGCATCCACCAGCACGCCGAGCGGCGAGTTGCGGAAGGCGATCGCGATCGGCAAGGCCCAGCCGTCGCCGCGCAGGCAGCCGACCACGTAGGCGCGGCTCATCTGGTAGAAGACGGGCCGGATCACCTCGACCTCGCGCAGCGGGCGCGTCTCGCCGAGGCTCCTGAGGCGAAGTTCCACGTCCGCCGTGACATGGCCGACGCTCCCTTCGAAATCCCGCCACGGCGTGCGGAAACGGTAATCGGAAAGTAGCTCCTCGAACAACAGGTCGAGCGAGCCGCGGTTCGCGTAGCGCTCCGTCACTTCCGCCATGCCCGCGCCCCGCAAGGGGTCGAGGTCGAGCGCGAAGAACTCGATGTTGGCGTCGACGCCGACGGTTCCGAACAGACGCCGCGTGATCGAGCTGAAGAAGGTCTTCAGGAACTCGGGATCGGCGAGGTCGGAGATGCGGCGCGCGTAGTCCGCCTTGATCCCGGCCCAGAGCGCGTCGTCTAGAGCCGAGTCGCCGAGCCGCCTCCTGACTTCGGCAACGGTCGCATTGACCATCGTCGCATAGAGCTCGAGGCGCTCGACGACGTCGGCCTGCGATCCCGACCAGTCGCGGTTCTCGAAGCGTTCAGGGGCGCGGCGGGTGATGACCCGATACTCCGCGTTGTAGCGGGCGAATGCCGCGACGATCGCGGCGGCGCAATCGGCGGCGCGCGGGTCGCTCAACGCATGTTGCGGATCAAGGCGCCGCCGAACTCGCTGCACTTCAATTCGGTCGCGCCGTCCATCAGCCGTGCGAAGTCGTAAGTCACGGTCTTGTCGGCGATCGTGCGGTCCATCGCGGTCAGCACCAGTTCGGCGGCCTCGGTCCAGCCCATGTAGCGCAGCATCATTTCGCCCGACAGGATCACCGAGCTCGGGTTGACCTTGTCGAGGTTGGCGTACTTCGGCGCGGTGCCGTGGGTCGCCTCGAACACGGCGTGACCCGTCATGTAGTTGACGTTGCCGCCCGGCGCGATGCCGATGCCGCCGACCTGGGCGGCGAGCGCGTCCGACAGGTAGTCGCCGTTGAGGTTCATCGTCGCGATGACGTCGAAGTCCTCGGGCCGCGTCAGCACCTGTTGCAGCGTGATGTCGGCGATCGCGTCCTTGACGAGTATGCGTCCCGATGCGATCGCCTTCTTCTGCTCGTCGCTCGCGGCCGCGTCGCCCTTGGCGGCGCGGGTCCGTTCCCACTGGTCCCAGGTGTAGGTTTCTTTCGCAAACTCGCTTTCGGCGAGCGCATAGCCCCAGTTCCGGAAGGCGCCTTCCGTGAACTTCATGATGTTGCCCTTGTGCACCAGTGTCAGGCTCTTGCGCCTGTTCGCGACCGCGTACTCGATCGCCGCGCGCACGAGGCGCTCCGTGCCCTCGCGCGAGACCGGCTTGATGCCGATGCCGGAGCTGTCGGGGAAGCGGATCTTGCCGTAGGACTTCGGGAACTGTTCCTTCAGGAACGCGAGCATCTTCGCGTTCTCCGCGGAGCCCGCCTCGAACTCGATGCCGGCGTAGATGTCCTCGGTGTTCTCGCGAAAGATCACCATGTCGACCTTTTCCGGCGAGCGCACGGGCGAGGGCACGCCCTTGAACCAGCGCACGGGACGCAGGCAGACGTAGAGGTCGAGCATCTGGCGGAGCGCGACGTTCAGCGAGCGGATGCCGCCGCCGATCGGCGTCGTGAGCGGGCCCTTGATCGAGACGAGGTACTCACGGCAGGCCGCGACGGTTTCGTCGGGCAGCCAGGTGTTCAGGAGCTTGTTGGCTTTTTCGCCCGCGTAGACTTCCTTCCACTCGATCTTGCGCTTGCCGCCATGGGCTTTCTTCACGGCCGCGTCGAGCACGCGCACGCTCGCGCGCCAGATGTCGGGACCCGTGCCGTCGCCCTCGATGAATGGAATGACCGGATGATCCGGCACTTGCAGCTTGCCGTTTGCGATGCGGATTTTCTCGCTCATGCGCGAATGCTATCACGGCACCGCGTAGAATCGCCGCCATGCCAACTGCTCAGAATCGGGTACGAATCGCAGCAATACTGCTCGGAATCGCCGGGCTGCAGGCGGCCGCCTGCGCCGAAACCATCCTCTTCGTCGGCAACAGTTTCACATTCGGCGGGGACTCGCCGCCGGTACAGGGCTATCGGCCCGAGACCGTGACGGACCTTAATCGCGACGGCATGGGTGGTGTGCCCGCATTGTTCAAGTCCTTCACCCGTGAGGCGGGACTTGCCTATGAGGTCAGTCTCGAAACGGCCTCCGGCATGAACCTGGATTTTCACTACGAGCAGAAGGCGGCGCTCATCGCAGGCGCCTGGGACCACGTGGTCGTGCAGGGTTATAGCACGCTCGATGCAAACGCGCCCGGCGATGCCGGCAAGATCATCGACTACTCGGCGCGGCTCGCGGAGTTGTTCCACGCTGCGAATCCACAGGTCGACGTGCGCCTGGTCGCGACCTGGTCGCGGGCCGATCAAACCTATCTTGCATCCGGCCGCTGGTTCGGAAAGTCGATCGAAACCATGGCGATCGACGTGCGGACCGCGTACGACCAGGCGGCCGAGCGTTCTTCATACATCCGCGCCGTGATACCGGTTGGACAGGCCTGGAACCGGGCCATCGCCGAAGGAATCGCGGCACGCAATCCCTATCAGTCCGTCGACCCCCGGCAGATCAATCTCTGGGCCGGCGACGGCTACCATGCGAGCGTGTACGGGTACTATCTCGAGGCGCTCGTGATCTTCGGCAGCGTCACCGGCCGCGATCCGCGAAGCCTGGGATCCAGGGAGGAGGCCGCGGCCCAACTGGGGATTCCCCCCGCCAGGGCGATCGAGCTTCAGCGCATTGCCTTCGAAACGCTCGCGAGCGAACGAAATGGGCCAGCGACTCCGGCAACCACTAGCACCACGCCCATCGGGAAATCGAACTTGATTGTTGCAGCGTCGGATGAATTTAGTGGTTCCAATCTCGACGCTGCCAAGTGGAAGAAGGGCCTGTGGTACGACACGTCGGGCGTCCTGGCTTTCAAGCAGGAAAACATCAACGTATCGGGCGGCAATCTGGTTCTGACCGCAAGAAGAGAAGCATTCAACGAAAAATCCTACACCTATGGTGCCGTGGAATCCCTTTTCGATGTGCCGGGTGTGAGCAGTTACGTGGAGGTCCGGGCCAAGGCGCTGCATCGCGATGCGAATGTATTGAGCGCCATCTGGCTGCAATCTTCACCTTTGACCGTAGCTGACAATCCCAATCCCGAAATAGACATTCAGGAAACTTTCAACTACGACGGCGTGGTCAGCACTTTGCACACCTGGGCCATCGACCCTGACAAGCCTGCCCCGACTGCCGAGAGTGAATACATTCATACCCGGACTGACCCGCATGAATTCAAGACTGGGGTGGACGTCAGCGCGGATTACCACGTCTACGGCCTGGAGCGAAGTGATGGAAAGCTTCGTTTTTATTTCGACGGAAAACTGGCCTGGGAAGTCGCGCCGTCAGAGTCTTCGTTCGTGAATTTGCCCCGCCACGTGGTGCTCAGTCTTGAAGGCCATCTGGGCGACCCGGTGGACAGGTACCTGCCCCAAAGTTTTCTGGTGGACTACGTGCGTACCTACACCCCCTCGGCTGACTCGGTTGCTCAATAATCCTGATCGTCAGCGGGTTCCAGGGTCATGAGCCAGCAGTTTTTTGAATTCGTGGTATGCCGTTTTCTTCCCGAATCCGCCCTGGGGCCCGTACGTCAGGCCCCAGCCGTCGTCTTTGCCGGGTAGCGCCGGATGGTGCTCGTCGTTGAGTTCGTAGTTGAAGATCACCGTGACGGCCGGATCGGCGCCGAGAACGCCGCGCTCGCGGTCGTAGTGGCTCCGGACGTACCTCAGCTGCGCGTCTTCGCCGCCCTCCTGGTCGGATGTCGTCCAGCCCGTTTCGGTGATCCAGATGGGCTTGCGTCCCGCGACGATTTGTTTCACCGCATCGAGCTGCAGGTTCCGGTGGAATTCGTAGTAGTGCACGGAAACGGCGTCCACGTATTCCAGAAGGCCCATGGCGAGCAGCAACTCCAGGTAGGCGACGCCGGTATCGTTCGCGCCGACCGCCGGTCCGACGATGCGGGCGTCCGGATTCGCGGCCCGGATGATCGAATGCGCTTCCCGGAGCATGCGAATGTAGTCCACTGGCGCAAGCGGGCCGCCCCACCAGGTCATCTCCGGTTCATTCGCGATCTCCCAGGCGGGCACGGCGGGCGTCGCCTCGACCTGTTTCCGAACGTAGGCCGCCCAGCCCGACGGATCTTTGGAATACCAGGGCAGGAGTGCCAGCACCTGGATTCCCTTGCGCTTCATGTCTGCGGCGAAGGGAGCATCCTTTGCGGGATCCTGAAAATCGCCGCGGATCCAGAATTTTCCCGCCGACCGCAGATCGTCCAGGACTTCCGCCGAAGCCTTCGTGTACTCGTCGCCGAAGGCGCCGTGATGAAAGCAGACGCCGAACTCCACGGCCTTCCGCTCCGCTGCCGTTGCCGGCGGCAGCAAGCCGAGCGCGAGGAGCAGGGCGCCGGCGCAGCGGCGGATCGCTCGCGCAGGATTCATGCCGCCGCCCGCCGCGGTCGCATCCGGGCGACGAGCGTGGCAGCGCCCGCGGCGCGCAATTCCGGATGCTCCGCGAGGAAGCGGCGCTTCAGGTTCGTGGCGGTTCGCGAATCGTCGCCGGGCGTCCAGCCGGGCGGCTTCACGAGATAGGCGAGCCGCTCGCGCCAGCTCTGCGCGCTGCGCAGGTCCTTCGCAAGCAGCAGGAACTCGCCGAAATAGAAATCGACGAAGCTCGTGACGTCGATCTCGCGCGTGATGCCGTATTCGATCTTCACTTCGTCGCGCAGCGGCTGCAAGGTGCCGAACATCCAGTCCCAGAACGGCAGCAGCGAGCAGTAGTTGGTGTCCATGTAGAGCGGGTTCCGCGCATGGTGAACCCGGTGATAGGAGGGCGTGATGATGAAGAACCGCGCCGGCCCGAAGCGGCCGGTTCGGAACGAGCGCTCGCCGGCGTGGATGAACGTGCCCCAGGTGACCTCGAACGCCAAGATCACGACCAGCATCGCGGGCTCGACGCCGAGCAGCATCAGGAGCGGCGCCTGCAGCAGCGCGGAATACCAGCCCTCGGCGAAGAAGTGCACCCAGGCGACCGTCATGTTCAGGTTCTCGGGCGCGTGATGGGGCGAATGCAGGCACCACAAGAGGCGCACCTTGTGCGCGCCGTAATGCCAGATCCACATGGACAAGTCCCACATCAGGAGCGCATATAGCCATCCGTACCAGCTGTAGCCGACGTGGAACAGCGCGAACCGTTCGAAGTAGGGCAGCAACAGCCAAAAGATGTCGATCACGATCAGGCGCGGCAGCAGGCCGAGCAGCAGCCCGGCGAAGAAGGTCGGCTGGTATTCGCGAGCTGTCGCCCGGAACAGCCGCGCCGCGAGGCCGGGCCGCCGTCCCTCGGCGCGTTCCCTCCGCGCTTCGATGAGGAAGAACCGCAGGAGCTCCCAGATCGTGAGCAGCGTGATCATCAGGCCGACCACCGCCAGCACGCTGTCGTGGTAGTTGCCGTCATCGAAAGGCTTGAGCAAGTCCGAAAGGAAACCTTCACCGCCGGCGGTCTTTCGCGCGTACTGCGTGAGGCCCGATGCGAGGCCCCAGGTCGTGTAGACGAATACGCCGGCGAACAGCAAGGCCTCGAGGTGCCGCCAGAGCGGCGGCCTGTTGCGCCAGAACGGAACAGCTCGCTCTTTCATGGGATGCGCGAGACCTCGACGGCGTCGATGTATACCGCTCCCGGTGCGTCGGCGGCCTGGCCGAAGACGAGCGTCAACCGGGCCTCGACCGAACCAGCCGGGGCCACGGCTTCCAGCTCGAAGTCCTGCCAGGCATCCGGCACCGTCGTCGAATCGGCGATCGCGCGCTCCGTGACGCCTTCCATGGCCGGGCCGCCGAAGTATTCGCCCCAGTGGTTGTAGAACTCGAACTTCATATAGGCGCGGTCGTCCGGGTTCGTCAACCGCTTGTCCGATCGCACGAGCGCCGACAGCTTCGCGCGAACGCGCTGACCGGGCGCGACGCTGATGCCTTGCGACGCGCCGGAATAGTTGGCCTCGGTGCCCTGGCCTGAGATCCGCAAGGCATGCGTGCCGTCCCGCCGGGTCTCGTCCTGCACGCGCACGTTCGGGTCGCCGTCGACCGGATTACCGAAGAGATGCCAGCCCGCCGCGGAGCCGCCGTTATCGTCAAAGCTGCCGTTTCCAAATGACCGCTCGCCCGGTTCCCCGGCGAGCTCGTAGACGCGGACCCAATCGACCTGGAGTTTTTCAGGCGAGCCCATCGTCTCGATGACGAGCCGCATCGGCGCGTAGACAAGCGGCAGGAAGTATCCGGCTTCGTCGTTGTAAATCATCGCGTGGTACACGTCGTCGACGTAGAACCGCAGCTGGTTCCCGACCCACTCGCAGGCAAACACGTGGAAGCCGTCGTCGTAGGTCACGAGATCGTCGCCGATCGCCGTTTCCTGCTCGAACGCGAAGGACTGCTGCGACGCGGAATCTTGCGGAATCCAATGAAAGGCGCTCGCCGTAACCGTTGGCCGGTCGCCACGGTGCTGCACGATGTCGATGGCGACATCTGTCGGCCGCGGCGCGACGGGCTCGAGCCGGATTCTGGACGACGCGCCCCGCGCACCCGGCAGCCGCGCGCGCACTTCGAAGCGCCCCAGCCGCTGCGCCCGCTGTCCGGCAATCCCGCCGGTCAGGATCTCCAGCCTCCCGTCCTCGACCACGACGCTCGACGGACGGTCGCTCTCGATCGGCTGCCAGCTGTTCACGTCGAGCTCGTCGAAGTACTCGGTCCAGGCCAACCGCCACCGGGGAGGACGTCCGGGAGCCGGGATCAAGCGCACGATCGCGCCGCCCGCGCCCGCCAGTTTCAAGTCGAGCGTGTCGGCCGGCGACACCTCACGCTCCGTTCGCGCGAAGCCGTGTTCCGCCCCGGGATCGTCCTGGTAGATGACCGCGCGAAACGTTCCCACCGGCAGGAACGAGAGTGGGACTTGCACGCCCCGTTCGCTTCGACCCGACAGCGCGCCGATCCACCAGTTCTTGCCTCTGCGGCGCGCGATGACGACTTCCTCGTCCAGCCGGGCGGCGATCGCCTTCGTGTCGTCCCAGGTCGCGGGCACCGCGGCGAGCAGGCGCGCGAGCGGATGCCGGCGATAAGCGGACGGATAGTCAGCCGCCATCGGCAAGTGGTTCTGGAAGACAACGTACGAGGCCAGCATCCTGACGGGCGTGCCGATCACGAGCGGCTTTGACATTCGGGCCTCGAACCGATTGGCCGGCACGCCGCGAAACGAGCCCTGGTGGTAGTCGAGAGGCCCCGCCAACATCCGCGTGAGCGCCACGGCGACGTCGTGGTCCGGTGTCACGCCGGCCTCGTCCCACTTGTCGTGCTCGAGGTTCAGCACCGCTTCGCTGGCGAGCAGGTTCGGAAAAGTGCGCTCGAGACCGGTGGGCGCGGCGACGCCATGAAACGTGACGGTCAGGCGATTGTCCGTCGCGAGTTGCAGGAGCTCCCGCTGGAACCGGATCATCTCCTGGTCGTCGCGGTCCATGAAGTCGATCATCACGCCTTCGACGCCCCAGGCGCGGTAGAGCGGAAAAGCGCGCGCCATGTGTTGCTGCGCTGCCTGCCAATGCATCCACAGCCGCAGCCGCACGCCTTTCTGCCGCGCGTAGGCGATGACTGCCTGGAGATCGAGCCCGTCGATGCCGTGGGTGATGTCGGCGCCTTTGTAGGGCGTAATCGGCCCGCCATACCACGCGACGCCGCCAACGCCGTCGAGCGTGTGATACGGGATGCCGTACTCCGCGCAGAAATCGATGTAGTACTTCGCAGTCTCGGTGTTGAGGCCCATCTTGAAGGACACAGCCGTCTCGAAGAAATCGTTCCACCAGGGGAAGGTCGTCAGGCCCGGCTGGATCCACGCCGTGTCCACGATCGCGCTCGGAGCGTTGAGCTTGAGGACCGTGTCGGAATCGAGGAGCTGCCGCAGATCGTTGCCGACTAGGATCAACCGCCAGGGCGATTCATGCGGCAGGCTTGCGCGGACGGCGATTCCCGGTTCGCCGGGGAGGGGCGAGAGCCGGCTGACGAGAGTGTTGGCGGCGCTACTGCGCGCCAGATACATGCCGGCGTAGTCGGTCAGGTTGGCTTCTAGAACGGAAACCCAGCCGACGCCCGGCAACTCGACCAGAATCGGCAATCCAATGAGCCAGTCGGAGGGAATTTCACGGATGCTGCGGCGCTCATAGCGGCCTTCGTGCGACGTCGTGAATCCGGCGAGGGGCAATGCCGTGGCGATCGCCGCATTCGGAAAGTTGAATTCCGTCAGTTCGTCAGCGAGCTCCAGTTCCGACCAGCCGGGCTGACTGGGAAATCGAATACGCAGCGCGACTCCGTCGTCGTAGGCGCGGACCACCAACTGCCATTCGAGAGGCGTTGCCCCGCGCTCACGCAGCGTCAACGTGTTTTCGGTCGAACGATCGATCACCTGCCTGCGCTTGCCGGGAAAATGCTCGAACGAGGTATCGATCGCGATGGATTCACTCGCCACGATCATGCTGTCGCGGCCGAGCTCCCGGCCACCCTTCAAGCGAAGACCCAAGCTCGACGCATCGACAACGGTTCGATCAGAAAGCGAAACGCGATACTGCAGCTGGCCCGGTGCGCCGGCTACAGGTCGCGTAGACAATTCGATCGCGATTTGGCCATCCGGGGACCGGACCACCACCGGTTCGGCACGAGGCTCAGGTTCATTCGCGCTGCTCGCCTGCGCCGCAGCCCAGAGCAGCGGGCCGAGTGCGGCGAGGCCGGCGCGCAAACGGGACATCAGCGCCAGCGCACCACGACTTCCGGCGCGTCGTCGAATTCGAGCGTCGCCTGCGGCGGCATCTGTTCCAGCTGCCGCAGGCGCTCGAGCTGCTGCTTGTCCCAGTAGACGTCGGCGAGGGCCGCGAGCGGATCGAGCATGCGAACGACCTGCGATTGCACGGCTGTCGTTTTTCCATTAACCGTTGCCCCGCGCACCGTGCCGAAACCATGCAGGATCACCTTGATCTTCGGAAATCGCGCGGTAAAGCCGCCGTCGGGGCGCGAGAAACTGAGCTGTCTGTCGCCCGGGTCGAACGTGATGACACGCTTGCGGAACTGCCCCTTGCGGTAGTTCAGTGTTTCGCCGTCATCGTCGTAGTACACGAATTCGCTGTGCTCGGCGCCGTTGAAGACGTGCACGTAAAGCACCGGCCCTGGATCGTCCCGCGTCGATTGCGCGCTTCCCTGCATGGGAATGATCGCGGATGCCTTCGCGAAGATCGGGATTCTGTGACCCGCGTAGTCCGCCGTATGGACACGACCGCCGTCGAGCCGTTCGTCCGTGAAGAGGTCGTACCACGCGCCGTCCGGCAGGTAGGTGGACTTCGACTCTTCCTTGCTGGTCATCGGATTCACGAGGAGCCCCGGGCCGAACAGGAATTCGTATTGAAAGTCCGGCTTGAATACATTGGCGTCGAAGGAATAGTCGATACTCAGACTTCGGCTCACCGGCATGCCGGTCTCGGCAGCCTCGTAGAATGTTGAATAGAGATACGGCATCAGCTCGTACCGGAATCCGATGTAGGACTTCGAGATCGCTTCGACCTCTTCGCCGTAGGCCCATGGTTCGTTGGCCGCGGCGAACTGCCCGCGATGATTGCGCAGATACGGTGCGAACACGCCGACTTCGACCCAGCGACGGAACAGGTCCTTGTTGCCGTCCCCGATATAGCCGCCGAGGTCGGGACCGGTGAACGGCACGCCCGATAATCCCATCTGGTTGATTAACAGGGCGCCAAGCAGGATGTGCTCGTCCTTGGCCTGATTGTCGCCGCTCCAGACCGCGGCGTAGCGCTGGATGCCCGCGAATCCCGAGCGGCTCAGCACGAAGGGACGCCGGTTGCCGCCATATTGCTCGGCCGACTCGTACGCGGCGCGCGCCATCAGCATGCCGTAGTAGTTCTGCGCCTCGAGCGCCGAGGTCTTCTGGCCGTCGAAGTCGAACAGCACGTTGTCCGGCATCGCCTGACCGTCGATCGCCGGTTCGTTCATGTCGTTCCAGAGGCCGTGGATGCCGAGGTCCTGGTAGAGCTTCATGTTGTCGATCCACCAGCGCCGCCCGCGCGGATCGGAGAAATCGACGAAGTGATTGGTGTTGGGCGCAATGTCCGCGACCCAGAGCTCGCCGTCGGCATAGCGCAGGAAGACATCCTCTTTCAGCCCGCTCCGGTATTGCTCGTAAGTGTCGTCGATGGCGATGCCGGGATTGACCGAGGCGGTCAACTCGATGTTCATGGCGCGCAGGGTGTCGGCGAGGCGGCGCAGGTCCGGGAAGCGCTCGCGATTGATGCGGAACGGCTGGTACTTGTGCAGGTAGTCGGCGTCGAGGACGATGCCGTCGAGCGGAATCCGCTTGGCGCGGAACGTGTTGGCGATGAACATGACCTGCTCTTCGGGGTAGTAACTGCACCGCGACTGCTGGTAGCCGAGGCTCCAGCGCGGCGGTAGCGGCATCCTTCCGGTGAGCGAAGTGTAGTGCTCGAGGATCTTGCCGATCGATGCGTCGAAGATGAAAAACTGGTCCAGGGCGCCGCCGTCGAAACTGAAGGACGCAAAGCGGCGGTTGGACGCGCCAAAGTTGAAAACGGACCGGTAGGAATTGTTGAAGAAGAGGCCGTAGGCCTTCTGATGATGCAGTCCCATGAAGAAGGGAATGCTCACGTACATCGGCACCTTGGGATCGTCGTACCGGTAGTTGTCCGTGTTCTTGAGCGTGAGCACCGTCCCGCGCCGGTCGAGACTGCCGAGCTGCTCGCCCATGCCGATGAAGCGCTCGTCGCTCTGCAGGCGTTTGTACACGGTGACCTTGTCGCCGACGAGCGTCATGCCGAGTTCTTTGCCCGGCAGGTCCTCGTTGATGACGTTGCCGTTCGCATCCTTGAACGTGATGCGAAAGTCGGGCCGCAGCTCGACCTCGGCCGTGATGCTCGATGTCTTCACCACGACGACGGGGTCGGCGGCTTCCACGCTGAACTGCGGGAAATCGGGCGGCTCGTCCGTCGTCAGGGAATAGCCGGCGTGTCTCGCCGTCCCCTGCGGCGTGACCCTCACGCGAATGATATGGGGCGAATAGACATCGACCGAGAATTCGGCCGCGGCGGTGCGCCCGGCAATGCCGTGTGCCGTTTTCTCGTACGACTGCACGGCGCCGAGATTGGCGGCGGTCGCTGGAGCCATTGCGCCCAGCAACAAGAGACCGACACCGGCAAGTCCGATTGCTACGCGACTTGCCATCACTTGCCAACGATCCCGCGGAACGTCATTCGCTGCAGCGTCGGCACGCGGTCGAACCACTGATGCTTGTACGCGCCTATGAGGTGCGCTGCGAGCAGGACGTACAGCAGGTAGCTCAGCCACTCGTGCACGCTGTGGGCCAACTCGTCGAGGGCCTTCTTCGGCTCCGGCTCCATGTTCGCCACCCAGGCGATCCGCGGCATCTCGAAAAGCCCGAAGAAATCGATGGGGACATCGGCAGCATATTCCCAAGCCGAGTCGTAGATCCATCCCGAGAGCGGCATCGCCAGGATCATGAAGTACAGGGCTGCGTGGCCCATGCGCGCCGCAACAATCTGCCAGCGTGGTATCGCCGGGCTAAACGGGGGAGGCCGGTGCCCGATGCGCCACAGGAGACGCATCAGCGCGAGACCCAGCACCGTGATGCCGATGGTTTTATGCGTGTTGGTGACGGATTGCGTCCACGAATAGTCCGGCCAGATCTTGAACGTCCATGCCAGGGCGATATTGGCGATTACCAGGGCGGCAATGACCCAGTGGAAAACGATCGCAGTTCGCGTGTAGCGATCGCCGGTTTGTAGCTGCACGAAACTTCCCTTACTAGCGACGCAAGTTCCGCGCGGTCGTGTCGCGCTCTTCGGCGAGCCAGACGTCGCTGCCCTCGTCGCCGCTGAATCGACGCTCCCCATACTCGCGAATCCTGCTGTCCGGTACCTTCACGAGCGGCGTATAGCGTGGGTGCTGGGATTCCTTGTAGGGGTCATTGCGCGCGGCGTTGTAGCTGCAGATCATTGACCAGCGCGGGTTCTTCGACCTGTTCTGGTCCGATCGATGCAGCGTGTTGCAGTGGAAGAAGAGGACGTCACCCGGATCCATCTCGACATGCACGAGCTCCTGTCGCTTCAGGACTTCCTGCACCCGTTCAGTGTCCGCTCCGGCCTGTTCGCCGGTGAGAACGTGATCGATACGGCCCAGATGATGTGACCCGCGCACCACCTGCAGGCAGCCGTTCTCGCGCGTCGCGCGGTCGATGGCGATGAAGGCGCTGCCCATCCACGGGTTGAGTACGCCGTTGTGGTACCAGTAGCCGTAATCCTGGTGCCAGGTCCACGCACCTCCGGTCAACGAGTCCTTCATGATCATCTTCGAGTGATAGTGGTAGACCTCGCCGCCCAGGACCTTTTCCATCGACCCGACGATCGACTCCGAGCGCGCGATCATGCCGTAGATCGTGTCGGTAGGATGATTCCACAGCGACAGCCGCACGGTGCCGCCTTCGCCGTCCGCGCGGCCGAAAGCATGCTGGTCGAGCACGCGGTCCTCGCGTGCGGCTCTCCCGAGCAGGTCCACTTCCACGGCGTCGAGCATGCCGCGAGCCAGCACGAAGCCGTCAGCGTTGAACGCGCCAACTTCTGAATCGCCGATCGCTCCCCTGGCCATATGCTTCTCCTCGTCTCAGGTTCGCGTTTCGCTCGGCAGCGTCCTTGCTGGCACCGGCGTCGCCGACCAGTGCTTTTCGATCTCCTCGAGCGTCCGGTTCCTGGTTTCCGGCACGAACCTCCAGGTGAACAGCGCCTGCGCCAGCGAAAACGCCGCCAGGATCGCGAACGTCGGCGCCTGCCCCAGCCGATTCAATGCCGCCGGGAACAACAGTACCACCACGGCGTTCGCCACCCACTGCGTCAGCACGGGCACGGTCATCGCCGTGCCGCGCACGTGCGTCGGCAGGATCTCCGGCACCAGCGTCCAGAACACCGGGCCGATGCACGAAGCGAAGAAAGCGAGGTAAGCCAGGATCAGGATCAGGGCCAGCGGACCTTCGAAATGCCCGAGCAGCACGGAGATGGTCAGCGCGGCGAGCGCCACGGCCATGCCCAGCGATCCGGCGATGTACAAGGGGCGGCGTCCATAGCGATCGATGGTCCAGAAGGACACCAGCGTGAACACGAAATTGGCGATGCCCACGACAAATGTGGACAGCAACGCGGCGTCGAGTTGCCATCCCGCCGACTGGAAGATCATCGGCGCGTAGTCGATGACCGTGTTGATTCCGGAGAAATGAATCAGGATAGCGAGCCAGAATCCGACGAACACGGCGCGGCGCACGCCCGGCTGAAATATTTCCCGCCAGGAGCGGCGGGTGGTGGCCGATGTCGCGGCAGCGGCTGACGACACTTCGGCCAGCGGGTCTCCGATCCGCTCCATGACGGCGCGCGCCTCGTTGCGTCGTCCCGCCATGAAGAGAAACCTCGGCGTCTCGGGGGCACGCAACAGCAGCCCGAAGAAGATCACGGACGGGATCACCCCCGTGCCGAACATCCAGCGCCAGTTGGCCGGCCCGATGTCGTGCAGCAGGTAGTTGATGCAATAGGACACCAGGATGCCCTTGACTATGGACATCTGATACAGCGCGCCCAGCCTCCCGCGCACGGCCGCCGGCGCGACTTCGGCAATGTACATCGGCGATACCAGCGACACCGCGCCGACCGCAAGGCCGCCGATGAATCGCGCGACGAGGAAGCTCGTAAAATCCCAGGCGACAGCCGTTGCGACCGAGGTCAATGCAAACAGCACCGCGATCCACAGCAGGACGTAGC
>Ga0187892_10002197_pt1 | contig 40603 bp, 37 predicted proteins | sample MA1701073metaG_FD_139345 | JGI IMG/M metagenome (GOLD analysis project Ga0187892, IMG submission 139345) | Bio-ooze microbial communities from a basaltic lava cave in the Kipuka Kanohina Cave System on the Island of Hawaii, USA - MA170107-3 metaG ... | reverse complement strand
GTCCTCCAGCCATCGCTCGAAGAGCGGATGGGGGGCGAACCCCGTGCCCAGCACGTAGTCGAGGCCGTCCAGGTACTCGCGTTCCGGTCCGACCGACGTCGTGCGCGCGGGGAGGACGATCGCCCGCCCTCCGTCCCGGGCGGCCTCCCGGACCATCTCCCGGAGCGAGGCGATCTCCGGCTCCCGCTTCCCGGGCCAGTCCTCGCGCCACGTGCCCCAGCGGAGGGCCCGGAAGGCGGCGCCTCTTCCGGCGCGCATCTGCCGCGCCAGGGAGGCGAGGAGGTCCCGCCAGTGCTCGTTCTGCGCGTCGTCCCCGGAGCCGTGCGCCGCGAGGATCACGGTCTCCCGGGCCGGGTCCTTCGAGAGGGCCAGCGCCCGGTCGAGCAGCGCCTCGGCGAAGAGCGGGCTGTCTTCCAGCCCCCCGACGGTCGCGACCGGCGCGGAGGAGCGCAGGCGCCGGGGCGGGCCGGCGGCGCAGTGGCCGTGCCCGTGGTGCTGGTCCACCGCGATCGCGGCGCCCGTCTCCACCTCCCGCCCGATCCACCGCTCGACGGTCCCCCGGAAGCTCGCGGCCAGGCCGAAGACCCGGACGATCACGATCGCGCGGGCTCCGCGCTCCTCCAGGCGGCGGACCGCCCGCTCCATCACGGGGAGGTCCGCCATGCAGAAGGCGAACTCGACCTTGCGGCGCGCAGCCAGGGCGGAACAGGCCCGCCGCATCTCCTCGTTCCACCGGTGGTCGGCGCCGTGCGCCAGCACGACGACGCCGACTTCCTCCGGGCGGAACGGGGTGTGGCGCTCCGCCTCTCGGGCCATCCAGAGACCCGCCGCGGGATGGGCCGTGACGTCTCCGCCGGAGAGCTCGGCGCCGCCGCGAGCCGCCGCGCGCTCGGCCTCGAAGGACATCATCGTGTCCAGCCTCGGGCCCAGGTGCCAGGGGAGGAGCACCGGGCGCGGCGCTCCCGCGAGCGCTACGGCCTGTTCCCGTTCCGCCTCCGCGTCGGGCGCGCCGACCAGCCCCTGGGCCGGCTCCGGCCACGTCACCACCCGGATGGACTCCAGACCCAGCCCCTCGGCGGCCGCCGCGGCCATCCGCTCGAGGTCCCGGGCGACCGCGTGCCTGCCGGAGCCCCCCAGGCCCCCGTATCCGGCGACGAGCACGCGACGCCCGCGCCGGTCCGGCAGCGCGCGGAGGCGGTCGGAGAGCGCTTCCACGGCCAGGTGGCTCTCGCCGAAGGGTTGCGTCGTCGCGATCGGCACGGGCCAGCGCACCTCCTCCAGGAGCGCGCGCAGCCTTCGGAACCGCTCCTCGGCGCGCGAGAGGAAGAATGGGAGGACCACGACGCGCGTGGCCCCCCCCTCCCGCAGCCGCTCGAGGGCCCCCTCGACGTCCGCGCGCCGGAGATCGCCGGGGACGACGAGCAGGGTGGCGTTCCTGTCCCGGCCGAACCCGGCGACGACGTCCCTCATCTCCTCGTTGCCGAGGAACCCCCGGTCGGGCGCCGCCACGAGGAAGCCCGGCCTCGCGTCCGAGGGACGCGGACCGGCGCAGACGAGCATCAGGAGCGGGAGCAGCGGAGTGCCGGGCACGTTCATGTCGCTTCCTCCTACGGGCGGACGATCAGGCGGTTCACGAGGAGCGCATCGTCCGGGGACCCGCCGCTCAGCGGACCCTGCGAGGCGAGGAAGAGGTCCAGATCTCCATCGCGATCGACGTCCGCGAAGACCAGCCCGGGGATGATCCCGACCGGAGTCGTGAAGGCCGGGTCCGCGACGAAGGCGCCATCGACGCCTCCCTGGAGGCCGCCCTGGTTGAGGTAGAGCGCCGACCGTTCGCTCCCGGCCAGCGGGTGCACGGAGATCGAGAGGTCCAGGTCGCCGTCGTTGTCCACGTCCGCGACCGCCGCGGCGAGCTGGATGAAGGAGGCGGGGGGCGGCGCGGGGGACGGGCCGAGGGCGAACAGGCCCTCGCGGCCGCCCTGGGCACGGCCCTGGTTCACCAGCAGCCGGGTGGTGCCGATGTTGACCACGAGGAGGTCCACGTCGCCGTCGCGGTCGAAGTCCGCGGCCACGGAAGCCGTCGAGTTCTCGGAAAGGGCCGGGAGGTCCGCGGTCGCGTCGAGGAAGTTCAGGAAGCCCTCGTTCCGGAGCAGGAGGCTCTGTCCGTCGCGGGCGAAGAAGAGGTCCTGGTCTCCGTCGCCGTCGAAGTCGCCGGCGACCACTTCGTCGTTCTCGCCCGGCGGGTTGAAGGGCGCGATCGTGAAGTGCGGATCGAGGACGAAGGCGAGGCCCCCGACGTTCACGAGCAGCTCGTCCGGCTGGGGCGCGAGGTTCCGGTCCACTCCGTTGGCCAGGACCAGCTCCGGGAAGCCGTCCCGGTCCAGGTCCACGAAGACCGCTCCCTGGGTCTCGAAGCCGCCGCCCGGGAAGTTGGACATCGGGAGGAAGGTCCCGGTGGCGCCCCCCTGGAGACCGCCCTGGTTCACGAGCAGCACGTTCGGCGCGTTCGCGGTGCCGGCGTCGTCCGCGCCGATGAACAGGTCCGGGTCGCCGTCGCGGTCCACGTCCCCCGCTCTCACGCACAGCGCGGGCACGCGGAAGCCGGGGGGGAACCGCGAGGCCGTCTCGTCCTGGAAGACGCCCGGCGCGCCGCCCTGGAGGCCCCCCTGGTTGATCAGGAGCGTCAGCGTGGCGGGAGGCCCGAGCGAGCTGCTGGCCGCCACGATCAGGTCGGGGTCACCGTCGCGGTCCACGTCGGCCTGGGCGGCGTCCTCGGCGAGGTGGAGGTCGCGCGGCAGCCGGGTCAGGCTCTCGTCGGCGAAGACGGCGGCCCGCCCGTCGGTCAACGCGACCCTCACGTGGTTCGAGAGCACGGCTCCCGCCGGGCTGGTCACCAGCGCCTGGAACCATGCCGTGCTCCCCACGAGCGCCGGGACGGGCGGCAGGTTCACCGACCAGCGGAACACGCCGGACGGCGGGACCACGTCGAGCGCCACCGGAAGGATCGGCGGAGTGAGACAGACCTCGAACGTGCCGATCCGGATCGGGCCCGGGCCCTGCGAGAGCGCGAGGAGCACCGCGCTGCCCGGGGCCGCGTAGAGGTCGAGGTGGAGGGGGCTGCCGAGGAGAGGTACGTTGGACCGGAGCAGCGGCCCGCCGGCGCCGTCGCCCTGGGCCGCGGAAACAGCGAGGAGGAGGGGGAGGAGGAATCGTCTCATGGTCGTGGTCCTTGCACAGGCGGCGCGCGCGCGCGCGCGCCGCGGTCCGAGGAGAGGGATGAGCCCTCTCCGGCCCGGGGCCGGAGCGCGGCCCGGGGCCTGGGATCCCTGGCTGGCTGATCCCCGGGACGCGGGGAGTGGCTGGCTGGGTGGGACGAGCGACCGCCCGGTCCCGGCCGGGCGGGCCTACTTGTTCAAGATCAACTTGCCCCTGCGGGTGCGGAGCAACCGGTAGCGCATTCCTTCATGGATGATGACGACCTCGGCGGCCTCGCCGAAGAGCTCCTCCGAGCGGACCAGCCGGACGTCACGATGCTGGAAGCGGCGCGGCGACGCTCCCATCTGATCGGACGCTCGCTCTCGAATGGGTGCGACCGCCCTGTCCATGGTCGGTGTTTTACTCTCTCTACAGATGTTTGGCTCATATAACTGCAACGCTTCACTCCTGTCAAGATCTCGTCGGTTCACGCTCCCGCACGGCTGGGCCGACCCGCAGACCCGCGCACCCTCTTGACACCGTACCCTGGTGTCGGGTGTAGCATTCCTGCGCCCGGGACGGAGCAGCGTCAGAGTCTCCGGGCGTCCTCGAGGGTTTCGATCCGAGCGGCTCATGTTGAAGGACCTCGCCATGAAGAAGACCGTGCGATGGAGCCTCGTCGTCGTCTGCCTGCTGGCGGGCGGGATCTCGACCTACGTGTTCGCCTTTGCCGGAGGCCGGGCTCCGGTCTCGTCGGGGCAGGCGCAGGCGCAGTTGGATCCCGATCGCCCGGACTGCCCCGGCCGGATCGTCTGCCCGCTGACCGGTGAGCTGGTCTGCCGGGACCGGTGCCCACTGGCCCCCGGCGCGGCGAAGGAAGAAGAGTCCCTTCCGGATTGCTGCCGCGGGAAGAAGAAGTAGTAGCTGGCCGGCCTTCCGAAACCGCTTCCTCCGACGTCACCTCCGTCGAGGCCCGAAGCCCTGATGCAACGCGAGACCTGGCGGATCGGTGCGATCGCTCGCGCGGCGGACGTCCACATCCAGACGCTCCGGTACTACGAGCGCCGCGGGATTCTGCCGGCGCCTCGACGGTCGCCGTCCGGGTATCGCGAGTATTCCCCGGATGCCGTGCAAGCCATCCGCTTCATCAAGCGCGCGCAGGACCTGGGATTCACGCTCCGGGAAGTGCAGGAGCTGCTGCGCCTGCGCGGGAGCCGGACCTCCGGCCGCAGCCGGGCCAGGGCCGCCGCCGCGGCGAAACTCCGTGAGGTCGACGCGAAGATCGCGGAGCTCCGGACCCTCCGGAGGGCCCTCGAAGTGCTCCTGAACTCCTGTGGGGCCGGCGCCGGCCGGGATTGTCCGATCCTCGAGGCACTGGAGCGGGGTCCGGCCGGGCGATCACGAGGTCGCTGAGGCCGACCCCTCGGGAGGGTAGTCAGCCGCCCTTCCCCGCACGTCGCCGCCGGCTGCGCCACCACGGCGCCCAGCCTCGTGACGCTTCGATCACCCTGTCACCATCCTTCGCGAACCTGTCACGTCCTGAGTGACGTCCGGGATCCGGTCTCCATGGCCCCTCCACGGAACCCGTTGGGCGATCGAGGGTCGCCCGCTCACGCCCCTTCGGAACGGCCTTTGCGTCCGGCCTGGCCGGGCCCACTACCGAAAGGAGCATCCACATGAGGTCGCGATCCACGATGTTCTCGCTGGCGGCCGCGCTCGCGTTCGCCGGGTCGCCGGTCCCGGCCCAGGAGCACGGACACGGGAAGGAACCGCATGAGAAGCCGGCCGGACAGGAGGCGGCCGGACACACCCATGAGAAGAGCTCGCTCCACGGCGGGCAAGTCACGATGACCAAGGAGTTCCACTTCGAGGTCCTCTTCCTCCGGGACGGCATCCAGGTCCACCTCTACGACCGGAACCAGAACCCGATCCCCTTCCGCGCCGCTTCCGGCGAGGCGACGCTCACCATTCCCGGCAAGGGGGACGTGACGGTCCCGTTGTCGCTGAAGAAGGCCGCAGAAGGGAAGCACGAGGGGCACGAGCACGTCGGGGCCGACCTCCAACTGGACTGGCTCGAGGGCCGGGCCGATCTCTCGAAGCTCCGCGAGGATGAGGCCCGGATCCAGTTCCGGATCAGAAACCTCCCAGGAGACAAGGAGAAGGAGGATGCCTTCCGTCAGGCCTTCCATCTGGCCCGACTCGTCCGCTTCCGCTGCCCGAAGCACCCCGAGACCCTGAGCGAGACGGTCGGGAAGTGCCCGAAAGGGGACGGGGAGATGCAGAGGGTGGCCGTCTGGTACTCCTGCCCCATGCATCCCAAGGTCGTGGAACGCGACCCCGCAGCCCGATGCCCGGACTGCGGCATGAAGCTCGACCAGAAGGTCGAGCCGATGGAGAAGACACCGGAGAGGGGGGCAGGTGGTCACGATCACGGGCATCGGTAATCGGAACCTGAGGGTCCCGCCCCCGGCCTCATGCCACCCCCCGGTGGATCGCCGGGGCCGGGGCCCTCCTTGAGGTGATGGCGGCGCCGGCGTGCCGGCCCATCCCGCGTCGGGCGTCCGGCTCTCCGACATCGGCGGATCGGTCTTTCACCCTCTTCGTCGTCGTCCGGAGACCGATGTCGCGTTGTTCCGCGTGCGACCTCCCTTCCCGCCGCCGGCCAGCGTTCTTCCTCTGTCTGTTTCCTCTTGAGAAGTGCCGGACATTTCGGCGAGCAGGACACTGCACCAACCCGCGGGTCTCGTCGGTCTCGTCAGCCCAACACCGGCCTGACAAGCCGGCGCAGCGGACGCCCTCGGGCGCCTCTGGAAGCCCGGGCGCGCCGGGTCGGTCCGATCAGTGTCCCCGGTGCCCGTGGCCGGGCGCGGCCTGGGGCGGCGGCACCTCGACACCGTCGCGCCGGAGGTCCTCCGCGCTCGCGGGCGAGGCCACCGTCTCGGGCGGATGCCCGTACCAGCCCGGGTCGTCGTAGGCCGTGATCCCCTCCCGCACCTTCAGGATCGTGAACATGCCGCCCATGCCGATGACTCCGAACGGGCCCGGCCCGCCGAGCATCGGGATGCTGTTCCGCGGGACAGGCATCTGCATCTCGCTCATCGCCCCCATGCCGGCGGCCCCCATCGTCATGTAGCCGGGCAGCAGCCGGCGCACTTTCTCGTCCAGCCCGTCGGTCCGGACGCCCACCAGGTTCGGGAAGGCATGCCCCATCTGGTTCATGATGTGGTGCGTCATGTGGCAGTGGAGCGCCCAGTCGCCCGGCGCGTCCGCGACGAACTCGACCGTCCGCGTGCTCCCGACCGGCACGAGCACCGTGGTCTCGGGGAACTGCGCCGAAGGGGGGACCGCGCCGCCGTCGGTCTCGACCACCTGGAACCGGTAGCCGTGGAGATGGATCGGATGGTGGTCGGTCGCGCTCAGGTTCCCGAGCCGGATGCGCACCCGCTCCCCCCGCTTCACGACCAGCGGCTCCGTCGCCGGGAAGACCTTGCTGTTCATGGTCACGACGTTGAACTCGGTCATCTCGAGCGGATCGGGCCGCGCCGTCCCCGGGTCGAGCGCCCACTCGCTCAGCATGATCGCGAAGTCGCGGTCGATCCGCGGCTCCCGCGGCTCCCGCGGGTGGATCACGAACATCCCCTGGAGCCCCAGCGCCAACTGCACCATCTCGTCGAAGTGGGGGTGGTACATGTTCGTGCCGTGCTGGTGGAGCGTGAACTCGTAGCGGAAGGTCTCCCCCGGCTCGATCTTCTTCTGCGTGAGCCCGGCGACGCCGTCCATGCCGCTCGGGAGGAGGATCCCGTGGGGGTGGAGGCTCGTCGGCTCGGGGAGCCGGTTGGTCACGTAGATGCGCACCCGGTCCCCCTCCACGGCCTCGATCGTCGGGCCGGGGGTGCGGCCGTTGTAGCCCCAGCACTCGGCGACGAGGCCCGGCGCGAACTCGTGCCGCACCGGCTCCGCCACGAGGTGGAAGACCTTCACCCCGTCCACGACCTTGAACGGGAGCGACACGCCATTCGGCGTCACGACCGGGGTGTGGTCCTGCCGCGGCCCGCCGCCCGGCGGGCGCGGTCGCGGCGGCCCGTGTTCGTGCCCTTCCTGCGCCGCGGCCATCAGCCCTCCCGTGAGCGCGCCCGCGCCCGTCGCGAGCAGGAAGGTGCGCCGTTTCATCGCGAGCTCCCTCATGGTGCATGTCCTCCCGGGCGCGCCGCCCGCGGGCCGCCGCGCAGCGTCCCGGACCCGTCCAAAGGTGGCAGCCGCCCGCTCAGGATCTGGTCCAGCCCGGTGCGGGCGATCCAGTAGTCGCGCAGGCTCTCGATGTACTCCGTCCCGGCCTCGATCTGCTCCCGCCGGGCGGTCAGGAGCTGGAAGAGGCTCGCCGCCATCGCGTTCACGCGCTTCTGCGTCTCCTCGACGATCGCCTGCCGGAGCGGGAGCAGGACCCCGAAGAAGTACCCGGCCCGCGCCCGCGCGGCCTCGAGGCGGCTCCGCGCCGCGCGGGCGCGCGCGCGGACCTCGACCGCCGTCGCGTAGTACAGCTCCTGGCTTTGCCTCAGCCGGGCCCGCGCGGCCGCGGCCGCGGGCTGCCCCTGGTTGAACAGGGGGAGCGGCAGCACGAAGGCCGGCCCGACCCCCCAGGTGCCGTCGAACTCCCGCTCTGTGGTCACGCCGAGCGCGCCCTCGGGGAAGAGGTCCGTCCAGCGGGCGAGCCCGGCGCGGCCGGCCGCGATCTCGATCTCCTGCCGGATCGCGGCGAGCGCGAGGTTCTGCTCGACCGCGCGTTTCTCCAGACCCGCGCCCGGCGTCTCCTCCGGCGGGAGGTCGGGGAGCCGCCGCGCGGCGGTCCAGCCGGTGTCCGGGCCCCAGAGGCCGAGAAGCCCGTTCACGCGCTCGCGGAGCTCGAGGACGTCCGCCTCCGCCGCGGCCAGGTCCAGCTTCGCCTGCTCGTGGAAGGCGCGCTCGTTGGCCAGGTCCAGGTCGTTCAGGTTCCCGGCCTCGTGCAGCCGGCGCGCGAGCTCGTGGGCCGCCTCGGCGGCGAGGCGGACCGTCTCGCGCAGCTCGCGCGTCTGCTCCGCCGCCTGCAGGGCGTAGAAGGTCGCGCGGACCTCGGCCGCGAGGTCGAGGACCGCGCCGGTGACCTCGAGCTTCGCCCGCTCGAACGCGGCTCCCGCGATCCGCTTCCGGAGCGGGAGGAAGAACAGGTCCAGGAAGTTCTGGACGACCGAGCCCTCGAGCCCCGTCCCGTCGGAAGAGAAGCGCAGCTCGAGATCGAAGACGGGATTCCGCAGGAGGCCGGCCTCGACGAGGTCCGCCTGGGCGACGCCCAGCTCCGCGTAGCCCGCCTGGAGCCGCCGGTTGTTGAGGAGCGCGACCTGGACCGCCGAGGCCGCCTCGAGCTCGCGGCCGAGGAGCGAGCGGACCGCGGCGGCGGCCTCGCGGTCGACGGGCGCGCCCCGGTCCCACTCGACGCGCGCGCCGATCCGCTCGGCCACCGCCTGCTCGACGTCAGGGAAGCCCGCCTCCTCCGGAACCGACGCGCAGCCCGCGAGGAGAGCCGCGAGCGCCGCGGCCCGGAGGCCGCTCATCGCCCTCCCTCCGTCCCCTTCTTCTCGACGAGCGCCATGCCGCATTTCGGGCAGCGCCCCGGCGTGGGCGCATCGACCTCGGGGTGCATCGGGCACGTGTAGTGGGCGGCGGGATGGGGCGCGGGTTCCGCGTGTCCTTTCGCGGGCTCATGGTGCCCCGGTTGCGAGGCCGGCTCGCTCTCGCGCTCCGGCGTCCCGATCGCGAGCGTGTCCGAGCGCGCCGGGACCGCCGCTTCGGGCGCTCCGGGATGGGCCGGGTGCCCCGCGGAGATCGGGGCCGGAGACGGCGCCGCGCATCCGCCGGCGAGGATCGCCGTGAGGAGGACCCAGGGCGCGACGCCTCCACCCGTGATGCGCCGGTCGCCCGGACGCCGGATCGAAGAAATCCCCATCAGAGGATCCCTCCAACGGTTTCTCTCATCGACCAGGACTCCATCCAGGGACCCCCAAGCGTCCCGTCCGATGTTTAGTTGATAAGAACTGACCCGGCAAGGACCGCGGAGCCCGTGGCTGAGGCCCTGAAATCCCGATCGGAACCGGACGCCAGCGAGACTCGATGCCAGCCCAAATGGCCATTTGATGGACTCTGATACGTCTGGTTGTATTCTGGCGCACCATCGTCGGCCGCTCACGCAAGCCCGCCCCCTCGGAACAAGGACATGCCGGGCGACCGCTGGCTCTCCGTGGACGAGATCGCCGCTCACCTCGGCGTCGTCAAGGCGTCCGTCTACCAGTGGATCGAACGCCGCAGGTTGCCCAGCCAGGGTCGCGGCCAGAGTCACGGCCAGAGTCGCTTGATCAGCGGGTCCTGGCCTCGCTCCACGAGCTTCGTCGCGGAGGCGAAGCGGATCTTCACGCAGCACCAGCTCCGCGAGTACCTGGAGAACGTTCAGCGGATCGGGGCCATGGGGCACGTGGCGACGGACGAGGAATTCGAGCTCATGCGCACCCGGTCCGCGGCGCGGAGGACATCCTCATCGTCGAACGCGTCAAGGAGCTTCTGCTGGGCTGATGGAGGCGTCACCCTTCATGCGAGCCAGCGCGCTGGCCTTGTCCAGGCGAGAAGAGGTCGTGGATCGACTCGCTGATGTGGGGAGGCCGGGCATTGATCGGTCCTCCGCAGTGAGGGCGGCGCCCTACGTTCCGGCCCACGAGCGCATCCGGAAGGCCCAGCGATGAGCGGCAAGGGGCAAGCCTTCCTCGGGACTTGGCGGATCACCCAGATGGAAGCAGCCGGCCAGGAAGGTCTCGTGCAGGCTGAGGGCACGGGCCGGGTCGGAACGGGTGAGGGCTTCAACCGCGGTCTGGATTTCCCGCAGACCCTCGACGAATGCGAACGAGGCGCCGTACGGGATGAAGCGGCGCGGCTGGAGGGCCGACTCGATTGAGGCCTCCAGGGGATCGGGTCGTCGCCCTCGACGCGTCATGGGGCGCAAGATACCGAGGTCCATGGTCGCGCGCGACTGTGGGCCTTCCACCCGACTCAGGAATGGCTGCGGGCGGGCGTCACGGCCGCGGCCGCCTCTCGTGCGCTACTTCACGTACTTCTCCGGCGCCGCCTTGAACTTGTCGAGGCATTCCTGAGAGCAGAAGTGCCAGGTCTTCCCCTGGTGCTCCTGGCTCCTGGCGCTCGCCTTCTCGACCATCATCCCGCACACCGGATCCTGGACCTGGGCCTGGGGAGAGGCGGCGGGAGCCGTTCCGTGGTCATGTCCGCCGCCGCAACCGCCGAGGAACGACAGGGCGAGCACGGCCGCCAGGAGGGTCTTCATGGAAGTTCCTTTCTCAAGGTGAGAGATCGCACCGACAACCCGCGAATCCCGTGCCCTCGGGAGGCACCCGTTCCGAAGCACGGGCCGCTACTTCTTCTCCATCGCGCCGGCCGGAGGCCGGCAGAGGTCGCAGGCGACCCCCTCGGGAGCGCAGCTCGGGCAGCGGATCATCGGAGTCCCGTCTTCCAGATAGAAGGTCACGTCCTTCCGGCAGTCCGGACAGCGGTGCTTTTTGATGACCTCCTTGCGGGTGCGGCGCATCTTGTGCCAGCCGACGGTGCGCCGGACCTCCACGACCTCGTCGTAGCAGCGCTGACACGCGATCGGACGGGGCTCGGAAACCGGATCGATCCGGTGCGGGGTCGCGCATCCGGCCAGCACCGAGAGAAGCGCGAGGCCGGGCAGGACCCGAAGCCCGAGCCGGGCGAACCGCCGCCTATCCCATCCTGGCGTTCTCACCTTTGCCCCCTTTCTCGTGCGGCACCTGGAACCTCTTGAGCAGCCGGTGGAAGCTCTGCCGCTCCACCCCCGCCTCCTCCGCGGCGCGGGACACGCTGCCCGCGTGCCTGCGCAGGAGGTCGCTGAGGTACTGCCTGGCCGCGCCGGCCGTGGCGGTCTCGAGGAACCCGCGCCAGTCCCGCTTCGCGGGAGAGGAGGTCGCTCCCGTCGGAAAGCTCTCCGGCCCCAGGATGGGGCCGTCCGCGAGGATCAGGGCCTTCTCGACCGCGTGCTCCAGCTCCCGCACGTTCCCCGGCCAGTCCTGGCCCGCGAGCGCATCCAGCGTCTCGGGCGCGATCTCGCGGACCGGCCGGCCCAGGCGCGACGCGTGCTTCGCGAGGAAATGACGCGCCAGCGCCGGGATGTCCTCGCGCCGCTCCCTCAGCGGCGGCAGGCGGATCGCGTAGACCGCCAGCCGGTAGTAGAGGTCCTCCCGGAACCGGTCCTCCTCGACGAGCTTCCTCAGGTCCCGGTTCGTGGCCGCCACGATCCGCACGTCCACGCGCTTCCACTCGGTCGCCCCGACGGGGCGGACCTCCTTCTCCTGCAGCAGCCGGGTGATCTTGGCCTGCAGGTCCAGGTCGAGCGAGTTGACCTCGTCCAGGAAGAGCGTCCCCCCTTCCGCGGCCTCCGCCAGCCCCCGCTTGGACGCGAGCGCCCCCGAGAAGGCGCCCTTGACGTGCCCGAACAGCTCGGACTCGAGGAGGTCCTTGGGGAGCGCCGCGCAGTGGACGACGACGAACGGGCCGTGCGCGCGCGCACCCGAATAGTGCAGCGCCCTCGCCACGAGCTCCTTCCCCGTCCCAGTCTCCCCCTCGACCAGCACCGTGGTGTCCACGTCCATCACCCGGCGGATCCCCTGGGCGACCTGCCGCATGGCCGGGCTGTCGCCGACGAACCCCTCGAAGCCGTACTCGCGCGACAGCTCGTGCCGGAGCCGCCGGTTCTCCTGCACGAGCCCGCGGTGCTCCAGCGCGCGCCGCACCACCACGCCCAGCTCGGGCGGCTCGAAGGGCTTGGCCAGGTAGTCGAACGCGCCGGCCTTGATGGCCTCCACTGCCTGGGAGATCGCGGCGTAGGCGGTGATGAGGACCACCTGGGTCTCCGGGGACTTCTCGCGGACCGCGCGCAACAGCTCGAGCCCGTCCATCTCGGGCATGCGGATGTCGCTGATCAGGACCTCGGGCTGCTCGGCGGCGAGGACGGCCAGCGCCTCGCGCGCGGACCCGAAGCAACGGACCTCGTGCTCGGGGGAGAGGATCGACCCGACGAGCCGCAGGATGTTGGGCTTGTCGTCCACCACGAGGACGCGGCCCCGGCCGCGGCTCATGAGGCGGCCTCTCCGTCGGCGGCGGGCGCCTCTTCCGGGAGCACGATGGTGAACCGCGAGCCCCGGCCGACCTCGCTCTCCGCGCGGATCCAGCCCCCCAGCGCCTTGACGATCCCGTGCGTGAGCGTGAGCCCGAGCCCGGTTCCGCCCCGCTTGGTCGAGAAGTACGGATCGAAGATCCGGCCCAGCGCCTCACGAGGGATGCCGACCCCCTCGTCCTGCACGGAGAGGACGGTGGCCGTCCGGCCGTTCCGCGCCACCCTCCGGCAGGAGACGCCGAGGAGGCCGCCCCCCGGCATCGCCTCGGCCCCGTTCATGAGGAGGTTCAGCACCGCCTGCCGGAGGCGGTCCCGGTCGGTGCGCACCGGGAGGGGCTGGGAGGGCACCTGGAGGTGCACCTCGACCCCCGTGGGGACGTGGTAGCGCCGGAAGTGCCGGAGGGCCTCCTCGACCAGCTCGCGGAGGTCCACCGTCTCCGGCATCAGCGTGCCCGGCCGCGCCAGCGTGAGCAGGCTCCGGACGATCCCCTGACACTCCCGCGTCTCCTCCTCGACGATCGCGAGCTGCTCGTCCAGCTCGGCGCGGCCGCGGGCGTCCGGTTCCCTGAGCAGCCTCACGTATCCCAGGATGACCGCGAGCGGGTTGTTGAGCTGGTGCGCCACCCCGGCCGCCAGTTGCCCGAGCGAGGCCAGCTTCTCGGCGCGGAGCAGCTCCTCCTGCCGGGCGCCCAGCTCCCCGGTCATCCGGTTGAAGCTCTCGGCGAGCGCCGCGAACTCGTCGCGCGAGTCCAGCCGGATCCGGGTGCGGAGGTCACCGCCGCCGACCCGCTCGGTGCCGGCGACCAGCGCGTGGATCGGCCGGGTGATCGAGCGGCCCAGGTGGAGCGCGATCGCGGCCGAGAGGAGGAGCGCCGCCGCGAGGACCGCGGCGGTGACCCCCTGGGCCCGGCGGGCCGCCGAGGAGGCCCGGCCCTTCGCCGCCTCGATCTGGCCGAGGAACGCGGCGTTGATCCGGTTGTTCCGGTCCACGATGGCGTTGAGCAGCTCCTCAGACTCCTTGTGAGACCGGATCGCGTCGTCCTTCTGTCCCCGCTCGAGCGCGGGGACGATCGACTGGAAGAAGATCCCCCGGAAGCGGTCGGCCGCCTCGTCGATCTCCCGCATCCAGCCCCGCTCCTCCGGGCTGCTTACGGCCATCCGCACGTGCTCCTGGCAGTTGGTCATCGTCCGGACCGCCTCCCGGAAATGCTCCACGTGCTCCGGGTCCGCGGTGATCAGGAGATGGGCCTCGTGCACGTACTGCTCGCGCGCGCAGGACGCCATGGTGAGGCCGAAGCGGACGCCCTCCTCCCGCTGATTCATCTCCTCGGTGGCGGCGCGCGCCCGTCCGACCGCCTCGAGCACGACCGCCGAGCCGATCGCGAAGAGGACGAAGATCGCGGAGAACCCGAGGATCAGTCGGGCGCGGAGATTGACGGCGGGGAGGATCATCGGAGGCGTCCGGGGTGCGGTCATTCTAACCAGCGGGGCCGGACGGGCCTCGAGCCGGGATCGGGGAGCGCGGCCTCGGGCGACACCGGATCGCATGACCGTTCCGGACGGCAAACCGGGTGCCGGCCGCCGTCCTCCGCGGAGTGGCCGCCGCGGGGCATCGAGCGTCACCGGGACGTGCGCCGGTGTCACCGGACAGGCGACGCATCGGCACCCATTCACGCGGCTCCGGTGAGGGCCGGCCTGCCGGCATGTCCGTTGCGCGTCCGAGGCGCATGATCCAGCGCGGCCTTCGGCCCTACACCATCGCCTCGATCGCGCCTCTGCGCGGGACCACGCCGGGGGAACGCGATCTCGCCGCGCGCGACGCGGGCTTCAACGTCGCGCTCCTGGATCCGGCCGTGGTCGATCTGGATCTCAGGAGCGACAGCGCCAGCTCGTCCCTGCGCGGACGACGCCGGCTCGCACGGAGCCGTGGTGCGGGAGATCGCGCGGCTCACCGGGAAGCGCCACGTCGTGCTCTTCGCCCAGGGTCGGGCGGCGGAAGCGGCCCTGGCGGACGCCCTGCCCCTGAAGGGGGCCGCGGGGGCCGGCAACGGCCTCTTCCCGTCCACCCGGTTCCACCTCGAGAGATGCGGAGCCCACGTCGTGGAATGCCTCCGTCCGGGAGCCCTCGACGTCGAGAGCGAGGAGCCCTTCCGCGCCGACCTCGACCTGGACCGTGCCGGCAAGGTGCTGGCTTCCTCGCGGGAGCGGGGGGCGATCTGGCTGGAGCTCGCCTGCAACAGCGTCTTCGGCCAGCCGGTCTCCCTCGACTGCCTCGATCGGGCGGAGGCTGCTCTCGCGGGAGCGGGACGCGAGACTCTACCTCGACGCCACGCGCGCGCTCGAGAACGCCGCGCTGCTCCGGCGGAGAGACCCGCGGGCGCGGGACCTGCCGGTCCGCGAGCTTCTCGCGCGGGCGTTCCGCCCGGCGCACGCGGTCAGCGCCTCGTGCCTGAAGGGCTTCCCTTGCGAGGCGGGCGGCTTCGTGGCCACGGACGACCGGGAGCTGGCCCGCGGGCTCGAGGACGCCTCGATCGCGCGCGGCGACGGACTGGCCGGCCCCGCGTGCGAGGTCCTCCGCCTCGGCCTCGAGCTCTGCGCCACCGACGGCTTCGCCGCCGACCGGGCCTCCCAGGTGGCCCGGTTCCATGACCGGCTGGTCCGGGCGGGTCTCCCGGTGTTCCGGCCCGAGGCGGCGCATGCCGCGTTCCTCGACGCGGGCCGCCTCCTGCCGCACGCGGAGTGGACGGGGAACGGCTTCGAGAGGCAGGCGGGGATCGCCTCGGAGCCCCTCGCGGACCGGCGTCTCCCCGAGGAGCCGAGAGACTTCTGGGAGATTCTCCGGCGCTTCCGCGGGGCGGTGGCCGCTTCTTCGGTGCGGTTCGGCGCCCGATCGTACGCGGGTCACATGGTCTCCGAGCTCCCCGCGATCGGGATCGCGGCGGAGGCGTTCATGGCGGTCCTCAACCAGAACCAGGTGTCGGCCGACGCCTCGCCCGCCACCTCCGCGGTCGAGCGGCAGACCGTGCGGTGGCTGGCGGATCTGGTGGGATACGACCCGGAGCAGCCGGCGGGGATCGGGACGGCGGGCGGCTCGATCGCGAACCTCGTCTTCCTGGAGGACCTGGAGCGCCGGCTGGACGAGCTGGATCGGGCCGGCCGGAGGGTGCTCGCGCTCGTCGGGATCGCCGGGACGTCGGAAACCGGGAACGTGGACCCGCTGGGGCCGATGGCGGACCTCGCCGAGGAGAGGGGACTCTGGTTCCACGTGGACGCGGCCCTGGGGGCGGCGGCGCTCGCGTCGCCGCGCCACCGCGCTCGCTTCGAGGGGATCGAGCGGGCCCATTCGATCACGGTCGATCCGCACAAGTGGTTCTACATCCCCTATCACTGCGCCTACGCGCTCTTCCGCGAGCAGGGCCTGATGCGCCACGTGGAGCTGAGCGATCCCCACTTCGTCGTGCTCCGGCCGGAGGAGGAGGACCTGGGCAAGTGGTCCGTCGAGGGCTCGCGCGCCGCGAACGCGCTCAAGTTCTGGATGGTCGCGCAGGCGCTGGGCCGTCGCGGGTATGCGGCTCTGGTGGACCATCAGGTCGAGCTGGCCGCGGAGCTGGCCCGTCTGGTCGATCGCTCGGCGGACCTCGAGCGGCTGAGCGTCCCCGAGCTGAACCTGCTGTGCTTCCGCTACCGGCCCGCCTGGTGGCGCCGGCTCTGGGAGGAGCGGATCTCCCGGCAGGAGCGCTGGGAGCTGAACCGTTGGCTGAACGGGGTCAACGTCGAGCTGCAGACCCGGCTGGCCCGTTCCGGGGTGGGCTTCCTCTCGCGCACGACGCTCGAATCGGCCGCCGGAGGGATGCCCGTGACGGCTCTCCGCGCGGTCCTGTTCCATCCGTCGCTCGAGACCGCCGACCTGGAAGCGCTCCTGGAGGTCGTGCACGGGCTGGGCGCCGAGCCGGGGACCGGAGGGCGGGAAGCCGTCCCAGGTCGCTGGCCTGCGACTTCGAGACGGGCTTCCCTGGTTCCTGAAGGGGTCGAGAGAGGGTGGCTCTACCCTCCCTGGGCCCGGCAGAGCTTGCACTTCTCGACGATCTGCTGGCAGTGGTCGCACGCGTGCACGGTTTCGAGGGTCTCGCCCATTCCCGCGCCCTCGGTCCGGCACTGGGGACAGACATGTTTCGTGTACGTCAGGCCCTTGACGGGCATGGTCCTGGTCTCGGTCTTGCAGGTCGGACAGACGACGCTGGTCTCCGTCGCGACGGTCTTCCCCGTCGTCTGACAGGAGATCGCGATCGTCACCAGAGCCACACGGCCAGGAGCAGCGGGATTCTCGCGCGCCTCACGGGTGCCTCCTTGGTTCGGGGTGATTCGATCGGGGTCATCCATCGATCGCGGGCAAGCCGTGTGCCGGCGCGGATGGACGATGGGAGCGAGCGCCGGCAGAGGGACGATGTCACTGAAGCGGTGACATAACCGACGTGGAAGTGACAGGCGAAGGGACGAGGTTCCTTTTGAACCTGGTCGCCCGGCCGGCAGCGATCAGCCCGGAGACCTCGTGGGGCGGGGTTGATGGGGCGGGATTCCCGGCCGACTTGCTGGCCGTGGGGCTGCGCGTTCACTGAGGCGGGACGCGGAGCCGCCACGGACGGAATGGAGAGCAACGCATCGCGACGAAGCAGGATCGCGAGACGATCGTCGTCACGGGGAGCAGCGGGCTGATCGGGTCCGCCATCATCCGGCGGCTGGCCGGACGCTTCGCGCTGGTGGGCTTCGACCGGGAAGGCTGGCCCCACCCGCCGCCGGAGGCCGAATGTGTCTGCGTGGACCTGACGTCCCCGGAGAGCATCCAGGCGGCGTTGCAGCGCGTCCGATACGCCGACGGGACCAGGATCGCGTCGGTCCTCCACCTCGCGGCCTACTACGACTTCTCGGGCGAACCGAGCCCGAAGTACGACGAGATCACCGTCCGGGGCACCGAGCGCCTGCTCGCCGCGCTGAAGGGGTTCCAGGTCGAGCAGTTCGTCTTCTCGAGCACCATGCTCGTCCATGCCCCCGCGGACCCGGGCCGGCGCATCGACGAGGAGGGGCCGGTCGCCCCGGCCTGGGACTACCCCGAATCGAAGCTCCGGACCGAGCAGCTCATCCGGGCGCAGCGCGGCAGGATCCCCCGCGGTGCTCCTGCGCATCGCCGGGGTCTACGACGACCGGTGCCATTCGATCCCCCTCGCGCACCAGATGGTCCTGGAGTCGCGCCGGGACTGGCTCTGGACGAACTTCACGGTGACCGCCCTGGGCCTCTGGCTCGCCTCGAGCCCCTTCGCTTTCGGCTACGCTCGGGAAGCGATGGCCTGGAGCGACGTCGCGACCGGCGCCGTGTTGTTCTCCTTCTCGCTGCTCGCCGTCTGGCCGCGGGCCGATTCCCTGGGCCGCTGGACCGTCGCTCTGGCGGGGACCTGGCTCCAGTTCGCTCCGCTCCTTCTCTGGGCGAGGAGCCCGGCGGCCTACGTGACGGACACGCTGGTCGGCGCCCTGGCCATCGCGCTCTCGATCCTGGTGCCGATGATGCCGGGGGTCGCCCACCACAAGGTCATGATGCAGCCCGGTCCCGAGATCCCTCCCGGCTGGACCTACAACCCCTCTTCGTGGGTCCAGCGGGCGCCCTTGATCGCGCTGGGCTTGGCCGGCTGGTTCGTCTCCCGCTATCTGGCCGCCGTGCAGCTCGGCTACATCGCCGGGGCCTTCGAGCCCTTCTTCGGAGCGGGGACGATGCGGGTCCTCCAGTCGGAGGTCTCCCATGCCTGGCCCATCTCCGACGCCGGCCTCGGAGCCGCGGCCTACACGTTCGAGACGCTCATGGGATTCATGGGCGGCAGGAGCCGCTGGCGCACCATGCCCTGGATGGTCACGTTTCTTCGGGATCCTCGTCATCCCCCTCGGCGTCACGCACATCGTGCTCGTCCTGCTGCAGCCTGTGGTGGTCGGCCATTGGTGCACGCTCTGTCTCGCTGCCGCGGCGCTGATGCTGGTCATGATTCCGCTCACGCTCGACGAGGTGGTGGCCATGATCCAGTTCGTGGCGCGGCAGGTCCGCGCCGGCGAGTCCTTCTGGCGCACGTTCTGGGTGGGGGGCACGCTGGAGGCGGAAGGGAAGGACTCCCGGACACCCGCCTACGGCGCGCCGGCGGGCCGGTTCGCGCCGGCCATGTTCTGGGGCGTCACGGTCCCCTGGAACCTCGCGGCCGGAGCCGCCATGGGTCTCTGGCTGATGGCGGCCCCGTCCGTCCTCGGCGCCGGAGGCCGGGCGGCGGACAGCGATCGCATCGCGGGAGCGCTCGCGGTGACGGCGGCGGTGATCGCGATGGCGGAGGTCACGAGGGCCGCACGGTTCGCGAACGTCCTCCTGGGCGCCTGGACCGCCGCGGCGCCCTGGCTCCTCGAGGGCGCATCGGCGGCCGGCCGCTGGAACGGCCTCGTGGCCGACGTCCTCATGGCCGGTCTCGCGTTCCGGCGGGGCCGGGTCTCGGAGAAATACGGGAGCTGGGACCGCCGCATCGTCTGAGCTGACGGTCCGGTCCCTCCGCGGCTACCGGCCGTCGTGCCCGGCGCCTCCGGGCCGGTCCTTGGACTCGTGGTGATGGCCCTTTTCGCCGGACTTCTCGAGGAGCTGCCGTTCCTCCGCCGTCAAGCTCGGCAGATGCCGGATCAGCGCGACGAGCTTCCAGATCTCCTCCCGGGAGTGCGTCGGGGAGAAGGCGGGCATGCCCGACATGCGGATGCCTTCGCTCACCAGCCAGAAGAGGTCGCCGTCCGACCTCCCCTGGATCCGGGGCGCGGTCAGGTCGGGCGGCGGCGGGTTCAGGCCCCGGGCCAGCTCGGCGGCCTCGACGCCGGGCGCCCCGTGACACAGGACGCAGTTCTCCCGGTAGTGGGGCAGCGCCTCCCGCAGGGCCTCCGGCGAGGAGCCGAAGGGGTTCGTCTCCTCCGGGGCCCTTCGCGCGACCGATCGGTTCACCGTGAAGAGCGCCAGCTTCCTTTCGAGACGCGTCGGCCCGGCCGTGGCCGCGGTGTTGAAGCCGCCCACGGCCAGGATCAGGAGGGGGACGACGCCGGCGAGGACGAGTCCCAACAGGATCCCTCCGAGGACTCTCTTCATCGGCCTGGACTCCCATCCAGCTCGCGCGACCGCTCGGGCCTGCGGGCCCGGGGCCGCAGGTGTTCCGCTTCATGTTTAGTAGCGGTCTCCCCCCGGAACCAGTCTCCGGGACGCGTCGTCGACGTCGCCGGGCCGGCTATTGGATGGTCGCCTCCAGGGCGTCGCTCGCGCTGAGCGTGCCCGAGCCGCCGCAGCCCGGCGTGTTCAGCCAGACGAACTGCTGGTAGAACGCGAGGCCGGTCATGCCCGGGGGAATCGCGAGCGGGACCTCGGCGGCGCCGTTCGCGCCCGCGAGGGCCGGGAGCAGGAAGAAGGGCGCGCCGGGGTCCACGTGGAGGGTGATCCCGGCCACGGGCGTGCCCGGCAGGTCCGGCGCCAGCCCGGACACGAGCCAGCCGGACGCGCCGGGGGGCGCCTGGAGGCACGTCACGCCGAACCGCGTCTCGCCCGCGCGCGGCGTGCGGCTCACGCCGATCGGGATCGGGCCCGAGCAGGCCGGCGTCGAGAAGCCGTAGGTCACGACGCCGATCACGGTGCGGCGGCTCCCGGAGGGCCCGGTTCCGGGGCCCGGATCGTAGAGCGGGAAGGCCTTCGACGTGGACGTGTGGCGGGCGAGCACGATCTTGTCGATCAGGAACCCATCCTCCTCCATCCAGACGTTCACCGTGTGGAGGCCCGGAGTCGCCACGTCGAGGGCGGCCAGCCCGACGATCGCCCGCTGCGTCTGGCGGTCGAAGTCCCGCGTCGAGCGGACCCAGCCCCATTGCTGCGCGAAGGGGCCGATCTGGTCCGCGAAGCGCACCTCCTGGCCGTCCAGCCCCACGTGCACGCCGTCGGCGCCGGCGTCCGGCGCCAGGCCGCGCACGAAGACGACGTAGCTGCCGGCCGCGGAGAACTCGACCTTGTATTCCAGCTCCGGGGCCTGCGCGCGGAACCGGTCCCGGGGCACGACGGCGCCCAGGTCCGGGAGCGCGGCCAGGTAGCCGGCCCCGGAGTACCCCGGCCGGGCCGCCGAGAAGCTCCAGGAATGTCCGCCCCGGCCGACGCTCCGGGCGTAGTCCTCGGCCTCGATCACGACCAGCCCGCCGGCCTCCTGGAAGACGTCGCCGTCCGGGACGGCCTCCACGCTCACGCGTCGGGGCAGGCTCGGGAGCGCCCCGTCGTCCACGATCAGCTCGAACTCGTAGAGCCCCGGCTCGGGCGGCGTGAAGGTGGGCGCCACGGTCTGGGCTCCGGCCAAGGCCGCCGGGGGGCCGGCCACCTGTTGCCACTGGTAGCGGAGCGCGCCGCCCTCGAAGTCCAGGCTCCCGCGGCCGTCGAGCGCCGTGGTCTCGCCGACCTTCCGGACCTGGGCGAAGCCGGGGTGCGCGACCGGCGCCGCGTTGGTCGCATTGCGCCGCAGCAGCTTCCGCGGGTTGTCCCGGTAGTACTTCTGGAAGAAGGCGTCCGAGACCGGCCAGCCCTCGGAGTACGGGAGCAGCATGTCGAGCCGTTGGCGATAGGAGGTGAGCCAGGGCATGGTCGCTTCCATGTAGTCCGTCCCGAGCACGCACTGGTCCTGGAAGCGCTCGAGGAAGGCCTGCTCCTCCGGGTCCACGGCCCCGAAGATGTCCTGCGCCTGGTGTCCGAACACCTCGATGTAGAAGTTGGGGTTCCGCTCGATAGTCTCGGCGACGTACCAGAGGTCGCCGATCCCGCAGCCGAGGTGCGCGCCGATGTGGAGGATGCGGGGGTGGCGCCGGAGCACGCGCTCCCTCTGGTGCATGAGGAGCTCGAACCAGTAGTTGGCCGCCCAGCCGCTGGGCTGGTACTCCGCCAGGTAGGCGGCCCCGAAGTGGAGCGTCCACGGGACCCGGAGCTGTTCGACCTTGTCCCAGAGGGGCTCGAACCAGGGCCCGTCCAGCGGCAGCAGGTCGCCGTCGGCCGCGTAGGTCACCGACCGCTGTCCGCCGCCATTGAAGCGCATCTTGAGCCCCGACGCGCCGCGCGCGATCGCGTCCTCGAGGACCGAGGCGACCCAGGTCGCGTAGTCGGGGCGCGAGTCGCCCAGGAAGCGGCCGTTCTCATCGTCGATCGGGACGTTGGCGAAGAGCGTGAACCTCGAGCGGCTCGCGGGCGGGTAGAGCGCGAGGCGTTCGTCCACGCGGGTGCCCCAGATGCCCACGGGCACGTTCCCCGTGTCGATCCCGCCGAGCGCCTTGAAGTCGACCATGGCCTCCACGTTCCCCGTGTTCATCGAGTTCACGATCTCGGTGAAGTTGGGCGGAGAGCCCGGGTACTGCCAGACGCCGCCCAGGTGCACGTGCACGTCGATCGCTGGGTGGCGGGCGCGCACCTGCGCCGGCGCGAGGGAGGCGGGGACGAGCGCCGCGAGGACGAGGAGCCAGCGCCGGCTCGAGCCCTGGGTCATCATGGCAGCGTTCCTCCGATGGAGTCTCACGTTCCCGGAAAAGGAGGGCGGAAGACCTCGGCGAGGGGCACCTCGAGATCGGGGAGCACCACGGGTCGGAAGACCGCCTTGCCCTCATGGAGCCCGACCGTGCGCCACCTGCGCTGTTCGAGAGCGTGTTGGAGGATGGAGCGCGCCTTGGGATCGACCACCCAGTACTCCCGGACTCCCTGGGCCGCGTAGATCTCGCGTTTCGTATGGAAGTCCCTCGTCGCGGAGCCGGGGCTCACGATCTCGATCACGAGGTCCGGAGGACCGTAGACGCCATCCTCCCGGCAGATGGAGCGGTTCTCGTTCAGGACCACGAGGAGATCGGGCAGCACGACCGTGTGCTGCCCGAGGACTGTGCCGGTCGGCTGGGCCAGGATCGCGCCGCGTCCCGTGGCCCGAAGGTGTGCGCCCAGGAGGAGGATCAGGTTCATCTGGATGACTTGGTGGTCGAGTGCGGGGGCGCCCTCTGACACGACCACCTCCCCATCGAGGAGCTCGTAGTAGACGCCTTCCGGCCTCGGGAGCGGCAGGGCTTCGAACTCAGCGACCGTGAGCCTTGGGCGAGGCGTAACGGCCGGGTCCGGCATGGCGATGCTCTTCGGCTCCAAGGTCTCCCTCCCGTCGGCATTGTAGTGGTCTCCTGGCCGGTGCCATCCGGCCAGGAGGAAGAGACGGGGATCGGGAGAGAAAGTTACTGCGGCACGGCTCGCAGGGTCGAGGACCTGAGCAGCCAGGCCCGGAACTGTCAGAGGGGCTGGACGAAAACCGGGACGGCTCCGGAGATGGAGCGGACTCCTCCAGGCGGCGAACCATTCAACGTGACGAAGGCCAGGAAGAACCGTTGACCGATCAGCCCCGGGAAGAGCGGAAGATCCAGATACGCATCAGCGCGGCCCGACGCATCGAGAGTCCCGCTGAAGGAATGGAACGGCGGGCCCCCGGACATCGAAGCCACGAGGAGCGGATCCAGGTTCAGCGGGATCCTTCCGCCTGGAGTCGCGATGCCCGGCTGGGTTCCGAAGGATGCGCCGAGGAGGTACGGCAACGCTGCATCCCCGGGAGCCCGGACCCGGATCAGGATCCGGCTCCCGGGGTTCATCGTCCCCACCACCGCGGGGGTGGGAGAGAGCCCGGTCGAGACCTTGAAGACTTCGACCGCGTTCGTGGTCGTAGTGGTCTGGATCCAGGCCACCTCGTCGCGGAACGGCGACCAGACGACGAGTGACCCCTCGCTCGCCGCGCAGAACCCGGAGCAGACCTGCCGCGTGACGCCCGTGAGGATCTCGATCAGGAGGATGCCGCCCCCGTCCGTCGTGGGAATCGCGACGAAGGAGCCGCACGGCGAGACCGAGGGTACTCCGGCGAGGTTGCTGCCCGACCAGAACACGTGAGAGACGTTGCTGAAGGGCGTGACCCATCTCAGGTCCCAGGGGCGTCCCCCGCAATAGGCGACCAACAGGACCAGACGCTCGCCCTCCGGGCTGAAATAGTATCTGAACGTGCACTGGAAGGAGGGTGGAACGAACATGTACGGGGTCCCGAAAGGCGCGAGCATGCGGAGCCCCCACAGGTCCTGGTAGCCCGCGAACAGGCCGCTCGGGGCGATGGTCAGGAGGAAGGCTCCGCTTCCCACCGGGACGATGGTTCGCTCCGCCCCCGTGGCGAGCTGTACGAGGGACACTCCCCACTGATCCCAAGGGGACCGAGGGCCGATGGCGTAGAGCAGCACCTGGCCGTTGATGGACGGGGAATAAGCCCATCCCGGCTGGCTGCCATAGTTGGTGTACGGACCCCCGTTCGCGGGCACGCGGGCGGGGGCCTCGATACCGAGCGGAGCCGTCCGCAGGAAGTAGACGTGCTGTCCGTCGGCAGACCACCGTTGCTGGTACATCCAGGTCGGGTCCCAGGAGCTGATCTGGATCGGAGCCCCGCTGTTCGAAGGAGCCTTCCAGGTCGCGTAGACCCCACCGCTGGGAGATGGGGAGTACCCGTAGGCGATCCAGTCCCCGTCCGGCGACCAGGTGGGGCTCCACTTGAAAGTGCCCGGTCGGTCGTAGGTGAGCTGGACCGGTGTGCTTCCCTGACCCTGGACGTGGGCGGAGAATCCCCAAGCCACGATCGATGAGACGAGCCAGACACGTCGGAGCATCGGAGACCACCTGATTCAGAATCGAACCACTGTGCCGGTCATGGTGTACTCCACGTAGTTCCAGCCATACCCAAGGACAGAAAGCTCTTCCGTGGACATTCCCTGAGCCTCGTACTGGAACAGCGGCCCCGCAGCGCAAGAGCCACTCAGGTACGCGCGGAACCAGGAGACGAAGGATGGCGATGACTTGTCGGTCGTCGCGACCACCGGGCGTGGACCGGTGACCGGATCGAAGTAGATCTGGTGCGCCGTCGGCTGCCTGGTCGTGAGGATCGAGGTCGAGGTGCCGCAGCTCCCACACCCGAGACGGAGGAAGTAGCCGATCTGGTGGGGGGGATTGGTGACCTGCCTCGAATCCACGTACATGCCCCGCCCCGTGGACCCCAGCGTGGTATCCGGCCAGACCTGGTTCCCGCCGACAGCGGAACCTGAGGCGCCCGGCGGACTGCCCGGGTTGAACACCCATGTGTTCGTCCCGTCCTGAGGGATCGTGGGGAGCTTGCAGGAGACGTACAGGTAGCCCCCGAACTGCGGCGAGCAGCCGCCGGAGCATGGCCGCTCCGCTGCGATCCACGACGGGACTTCGCCGCCGGAGAGCACCTGTGTGTTGAAGAAAAGCTGTGGGGTCGTGCCGGGAGTCCACCGCCAGATCCGGAGGGTGGTGGGAAGGCCGGACCAGAAACCGGCGATCCAGAACACGGCGGCACAGTCCATCGTCACGCGAGAGATGTCCAGGACCACGTTCCCAGGGGCCAGGGCCGTACGCTCCTGCAGCGTCCAGACTCCGCCGATCAGACGGTAACGAACGATGTTGGTCACCCCGGCGAAGATGTCGCAACCGATCAAGTCACCGTTGTTGTCGACGATGATGCCGTAGTTCACGGGAATGGGGACAGTGGAAGAACCCAGGTTCACGAGAGGGGCGGGCCAGGTCGGACGAGGGGGAAGGCCCCAGCGGGTCACCTGTTGGGAGCCTCCGGTATCGACCTGAACGACCGTGTTGAACCCGTTGTACTGGGGGTACACCGGATCCATCGCGAAGGCTCCCGGTCCGTAGCCCGCCAAGCTGGCAGAAGCGACCTCGGCGTTTGTGACGGGGTCGTACACGACCAGTCCGCCCCCCGGCTGGCTCCTACTGAACCAGACGGGGCGGGGTTGTGCGGGAGCTCGAGGCTGCGCTGGGAGGAGGGAAGCGGCGAGGGTCAGGAGGAGAGCAGATGAGCAGAGGAACCCTGGGGGGGGGCATTGAAACACCTTGCCTTTCCACGAGGCCACGTCGCCTCGCACGTCCTGCATGAAAGAGGACCCAGAGGCTCAGCGATGTCCTGGACCCGAATTGAGACGACACTCTAACGCTCCCTCCCCTTCACGCGCAAGAGACCGACAAGGACAGAAAGGACAGGAAATAGGCCGTTTTCAGGACCCTCCGAGGATCCTGACCGCATTGCGACTTCCCACCCAATAGATCAACCCCGCGGCGAGGAACCCGACGAACCAGGCGTAGTCGTAGAGCGGCCGGAGCGGCTGGACCACGAGCCCGCCCCACGCGAGCGCGCAGCCGGCGAGCGTGGCGACCACCGCGACCGGGTTCCAGCCGCGGGAATGGCGATAGGCGCCGTCCGGCAGGTAGAGGTCCTCGAGCCGGAGCCGCCGTCGGCGCACCAGCCAGTAGTCCACGACCAGCACGCCGGCGATCGAGCCGAGCCCGCCCGAGTAGCCGACCAGCCAGTCGAAGATGTAGCCGGACGCGTCGGCGAGCAGCCGCCACGGCTGGAACAGGATCGCCAGGATCCCGGTGATCAGCCCGCCCGTCTTGAACCCGATCCACCGCGGGAAGGCGTTCGCGAAGTCGTTCGCGGGCGAGACCACGTTGGCCGCGATGTTCACGGCGAGCGTCGCCACCACCGCCGTGAACATCGAGATCGCGACCACGGCCGGCGAGGGGAAGCGCCGCGTGAGCTGCACCGGGTCCCAGATCTCCTCGCCGTAGATGACCCGGGTCGCGCTCGTGATCAGCACGCCCATCGCCGCGAACACGAACATCGTCGTCGGGAGCGCCACGGCCTGCCCGACCGCCTGCTCGCGCTGGCTCCGCCCGAAGCGCGTGAAATCCGGCATGTTCAGCGACAGCGTAGCCCAGAACCCGACCATCGCGGTCAGCGCCGGCGGGAAGACCCTCCAGAACTCCCGGTCCGAGAGCCGCTCCGGCGGGTTGAGGAGCGGTCCGAAGCCGTCCGCCTCGCGCACGGCCCAGACCAGGAGGACCGCGGTCATCACGAGCACGAACGGCGCGGCCCAGTTCTCGACGTGCCGGAGCAGGTTCATCCCCCGGTAGACGATGAACACGTTCAGCGTCCAGAAGAGCAGGAACGACGCCCACTCCGAGCCCTTGTGCCCGGCGAAGCCCGCGCCGAGGAGGTCCCGCCAGCCGGGGATCAGGCTCAGGAACAGCGTCTGGAGCGCCTCGCCCCCGACCCACGCCTGGATGCCGAACCAGCCGCACGCGACCAGCGCCCGCATGAGCGCCGGCAGGTTCGAGCCGATGGTCCCGTAAGCGGCACGCGCGAACACCGGGAACGGGATGCCGTACTTCGTCCCCGGATGCGAGTTCAGGAGGATCGGGATCAGCACGATCGTGTTCCCAAGCAGGATCGTGAGCAGGGCCTGCTTCCAGTCCATCCCGAGCTTGAGCAGCCCCGCCGCCAGCATGTAGGTCGGGATGCAGTGCGCCATGCTGATCCAGAGCGCCGCGTAGTTGTAGGTGGTCCAGGTGCGGCGTGCGACCGGCACGGGCGCGAGGTCGCGGTTGTAGAGCGGGCTCCGCTCGATCCGGGAGGTGTCGGTCAGTTCGACGCGGCCGTCCGGGTGCTCGCGCTCGCTCATCGGTGGTCGGGCGCGCCGGCGCGCCCGGCCCGCACGCGATCGTTCCAGCTCTCGAACGGCCGCCCCCCGTTCACCTCGGTCATCGTCACGCACCGGTCGACCGGGCAGACCGCCGCGCAGAGGTTGCAGCCGATGCACTCGGTCTCGTCCACCCAGGGCACGCGCCAGCCCGGGTCGCGCTTCACGCGCTCCGCCGCTTCGGCGGCGGCCGGCGCGACGTGGCCCGGCTTCGGCGTCTCGCCCGGGCGGTGGATGCACGCGACCGCCGCGTCGCGGCAGGCGACGTAGCAGAGGTCGCAGCCGATGCACTTCTGCGCGTCGATCTTCGCGATCACCTGGTAGTTGAGGTCCAGGTCGCCCCACTCGACGAAGGCGGGCACCGCGCGGCCGCGCAGCTCCGCGACCGACTTCATCCCCTTGCCGTCGAGGTAGTCGGAGAGGCCGTCGATCAGCCCGTCCACGATGCGGAAGCCGTAGTGCATGACCGCGGTGCACACCTGCACGGTGGTCGCGCCGAGCGCGAGGAACTCGGCCGCGTCCCGCCACGTCGCGATCCCGCCGATCGCCGAGATCGGCACGCCGATGCGCGGCTCGCGCGCGAGCGCGCCGACCATGTGGAGCGCGATCGGCTTCACCGCCGGCCCGCAGTAGCCGCCGTTGGTCGAGCGGCCGCCGACGACCGGGTAGGGGACGAAGCGGTCCAGGTCCACGCCCATCAGGCTCTTGATCGTGTTGATCAGCGAGAGCCCGTGCGCGCCGCCCGCGACCGCCGCGAGCCCGGGCTCGAGGATGTCGCCGACGTTGGGCGTGAGCTTCACGAGCACCGGGAGACGCGACGCGTCGCGGGCCCAGCCCGTGATCTCCTGGAGCACGCGCGGCTCCTGGCCGACCGCCGAGCCCATCCCGCGCTCACACATGCCGTGCGGGCAGCCGAAGTTCAGCTCGAGCGCGTCGGCGCCCGCGTCCTCGACGCGGCGGATCAGGTCGCGCCAGTCCTCGCGCGCGTCCTCCATGAGCGAGACGACCATCGCGCGGTCGGGGAAGAGCCGCTTCACCTGCGCGATCTCGCGCAGGTTGTCCTCGAGCGGCCGGTCGGTGATGAGCTCGATGTTGTTGAAGCCCATCATCCGCTGGCCGTTCAGGTCCACCGACCCGAAGCGGGAGGAGACGTTCACGATCGGGTCGCCCAGCGTCTTCCACACGCACCCCCCCCAGCCGGCCTCGAAGGCGCGGAGCACCTGCTCGCCGGAGTTCGTGGGGGGGCCGGACGCCAGCCAGAACGGGTTCGGGCTGCGGACGCCGCAGAAGGTCGTGGAGAGGTCAGCCATGGGTTCCCCTATGGCTTGAGGTAGTCGATCAGGAATTCGTCTCGATGTCGCACTCGGAGACCGTGAAACGTCAGAATCTCAATGAGGGGACCGTCTGTCGTGACAATAGTACTCTCGGGGAACCGAAGGTGAGACAGGACGAGGTATCGATCATCATCCTTCACTGCCATTGCCAAGTGATCAGGAAGGAGTGCAAGTTCTTCGGGCTCGATGAGACAGCAAACTTCGCTGTTCCATATGATGCCCTTCCAGAGGCGCGCTGTCTCACGAATGAGCGGATCAGCGCTCTTGCAGATGAGCCAGAACTTGCGGTCGAAGGCACTGTCTCGAACGACAACGACCCGGTCCTTACGATTCAGCAGTTGGACCAAGACATGAACGGCTTTGCGTTGTAGCGACCTTCCGTTACTTCCCGAAGCGTCAACCCATATCCACTCATTGAGAACCAGGTTGGCCATGAGTCCCTTGACGATCGCGCGCTATGAACTTCCGCACATCTTCCATCTCGGCTTCCATGAAACTGAGCAACCCGCCCTCCACCTGCCCGTCCGGCGTGATCTTCTGCTCGTGAAAAACAGTCCTCTTCTTCTCTTTTTCAGCGAGATAGAAGCGTACGTCTTCATGAGAGATCAGTCCCTCAGATATGGCAACGAGCAGGGACAAGACGAATTGCTCACTGTGCGTGGTCATCAGGAACTGCTTGGAGTCCTCCTTGGCGATCGTGCACAGTTGGCGTGCAAGGGATCGAACGATTGTGGGGTGAAGATGTACCTCTGGCTCCTCAATCAGCAGCGTGTCCATGTCCTGGCGAAAGACCTTGGCGAGGATATAGACCACTTGGTTGACGCCGAAGCCGTCGTTTACCAGCAGCCCGGGAAGTCGCTGTTTCTTGTGAGTGGTCTGAAAGAAAACGGTGGCGGTACCGGGAGGATTGTGCAGCCGGAAGTCCCGGCCGAAGACCTCCTCGGTCACCGCCGAAATCCTGGGAGCCAAGTTCATGTCGTTGATGATCAACGACGCAACTTCATCCTCAGAAGTGGCGATAGGGGCAGCCGGGCCTGTTGTGTAGTTTGGCTTGAAGAAGCCTCGTCTATGCGGCGCTACGTCAATCCTCTTCAAAGTCTCCGGCACATCGTTTACTTGCCGTGTCTTTTCCTGAGCTAGTTGTTGGAGTTCAGCCGTCGGCGTCTTGGGCGTGACAGTGCACACGATGCCGTTCCAGCTGATCTGATACTGGACGCCGTCCTCTGTAAGCTCAAAAGGAAAAGCCTGGTTGATGGGATACGGCACTGAAACACGGCCCGTCATCCGGAGATTGGGAGCAGTGAGCTCAAGATCTGCAGAAGACTTGGACAGGGAAATCGAATACGAGTGCGTTATGTTTCGCGTCGAGCTTGTGCAAACCCTGATGGTGATGGCTTTGGAGGCTTCATGGTCGAAACAGCACTGGTCAAAGCCGCCTAGATCCATGAACCCGAGGTTGAAGAACGCATCGGCTTGTCGATTGGGGTTGGCGAGGAAGTTCTTCAAAACCAACAGCGAATAGAGCAGGGAGGACTTTCCCGAGGCCGTCCGACCATAGAACACCGTGATAGGTGCCAGATCGATTTCCTGGTCCTCAATCGAACGGAACCTCTTGGTCGCGATCTTCGTAATCATGGCTGCCGAGTATATCGACTCAAGAAGCGCTCAACCTCTCCAAGATGCAGCGCGCGGCGCGCTGCCCGGCGGCGACCGCGGTGACCACGAGGTCGCCGCCGTTCACGCAGTCACCGCCGGCGTAGACCTTCGGGTTCCCGGTCCGCCCCTCGGGATCGGCGCCGACGCGGCCGTCCGCGCTGACCGCGACGTCCGGGAAGAGCTGCGCCACCCAGCCGAGCTTCCCCTGGCCGATCGCGAGCACCACGAACTCGGCCGGCAGCAGGCGCTCGGTCCCGGGCACGGGCTTCCCCTCGCGGGCATCCGCAACGCGGACCCAGCGAACGCGCCCATCCTCCCGAACGATCTCCACGGCCACGGTGCGCTCGAGCAGGCGCGCGCCTTCCAAGCGCGCGGACTTGAGCTCGTGGGCGAAGCCCGTCATCTCCGGTTCGCCGCGGCGGTAGAGCACGGTCACCTCGGCGGCGCCGAGCTGCGCGAGCTCGCGCGCGGCGTCGAGCGCGGTGTTCCCGCCGCCGATCACGACCACGTGCCCGACCTTGCCGAGGCGGAGCGAGGGGTCGTTCTTCATCCGCTCGATCAGCGCGGTCGCGCCGCACACGCCCGCGCCGTCCTCGCCCGGGAGCCCGAGGTGCTGGTCCGCGCCGAGGCCCATGCCGAGGAACACGAAGTCGAAGTCCCGGAGCAGCGCCTCCGCGGTCGGGTCCTTGCCGACCTCGCGGCCGGTCTCGACCCGCACGCCCAGCGACTGGACGAAGGCGACCTCGCGGAGCGAGTCGGGCGCCTGCATCTTGTAGGGCGCGACCCCGGTCGTGTTGAGCCCGCCGGGGAGCGCGCGCTTCTCGAACAGCACCGCCTCGACCCCGGCGCGCGCGAGCGTGCCGGCGCAGGCGAGCGACGCCGGCCCGGCGCCGACCAGCGCCACGCGCGCGCGGGGCGCGCGGCGGAGCGGCGGCAGCGCGGCGCGGCCGGCGTCGAAGGCGGTCTCGACCGCGTAGCGCTGGAGCCGGCCGATGCGGATCGGCGGGCGCTTCCAGTCGTGGTAGACGCACGCGCCCTCGCAGAGGACCTCGACCGGGCACACGCGCGCACACGAGTAGCCGAGGAGGTTCGCCTCGAGGATCCGGCGCGCGGCGCCGACCGCGTTGTCGGCCGCGATCCGCCGGATGAAGCCGGGGATGTCGATCGCGGTCGGGCAGGCCTTCACGCAGGGCGCGTCGTAGCAGTAGAGGCAGCGGTCGGACTCGGCCTTCGCCTCGCCCGGCGAGTAGAGGGGCGCGTGGTCGGGGAGCTGCTCCTCGAGGCGGCCGGGGGGGAGCGGGGACGCGGACGACATGGCTGGGCGGCTCAGGCGGAGGCGAAGGCCTCGCCGAGGACCTTCAGCGCCTCGTCGATCTCGGCCGTGCCGACCGTCATCGGAGGCGCGATCCGGAGCACGTTGCCAAAGAGGCCGCCCTTCCCGATGAGCAGGCCCCGCTTCTTCGTCTCTTCCATGATCCGCAGGGTGTAGGGGGTCGCCGGAGTCCGGTTCCCCGACGTCTCATCTTCGACCAGCTCCACCCCCTGCATGAGCCCGAGCCCGCGGACGTCGCCGATCCGCTTCGGATGGCGGCGCCGGAGCTCCTCGAGCCCGGCGCGGAGGCGCCGGCCCATCGCCTCGGACCGCTCGGCCAGCCGGTCCTCCTCGATGATCCGGACGGTCGCGTTCGCGGCCGCGCACGAGACCGGGTTCCCGCCGAAGGTCGAGAGCGTCAGGTGCTTGAGCGACGCCGCGATCTCGGGCGTCGCCATCGTGACCCCGAGCGGGAGCCCGTTGGCCACGCCCTTCGCCATCGTCATCAGGTCGGGCTCGACGCCGAAGTGCTCGATCCCCCACGGCTTCCCCGTGCGGCCGAAGCCGGTCTGCACCTCGTCGTTGATGAAGACCCCGCCGAACTTCCGCACGATGCCCACCGCGATCTCGAAGTACTCGCGCGGCGGCACCACGAACCCGCCGACGCCCAGCACCGGCTCCGCGAGGAACCCCGCCACGCGCCCGGACGTCGTGGTCCGGATCAGCTCCTCGAGGTCGCGCGCGCACGCGACGCCGCACGACGGGTAGGTCAGCTTCAGCGGGCAGCGGTAGCAGTAGGGCGCGGGCGCGTGCTTGATGCCCGGGACCTGCGACGAGAGCGCGCGCCACGGCGCGTGCGCGGTCAGCGACTGGGCGAGCAGCGAGCGCCCGCTGTAGCCGTGGCGGAGCGCGATCAGCTCGTGGCTCTTCGTGTGGACCTGCGCGAGCATCACGGCCATCTCGTCCGCCTCGGTCCCCGACGTGGTGAAGAACGACTGGCTCAGCTTCCCGGGCGCGAGCCGCGCGAGCCGCTCGGCCAGCTCGACCGCCGGCAGCGTCGGGTAGAGCGTCGAGACGTGCGCGAGCCGGTCCACCTGCGCCTTGATCGCGTGGTTCACGCGGTCGTCGGCGTGCCCGATCGAGACCGTCAGGATGCCGCCGAAGAAGTCGAGGTACTCCCGGCCGTCGGCGTCGCGCACCCGGAGCCCCTTGGCCTCGACGGCCACGAGCGGCTCCTCGTAGTACGTGATCACGCCCGGCATCAGGTACTGCTTCTGCTTCGCCCGGACCTCGGCGCCCGTCGCGGCCGGCGGCGCGCCAGTGGCTTTCGTCTTCATGCGCTCCTCGCCTTCCGTTTGAGGAACCGGCCGGCGCCCGCCCGGCCGGTGAACCGGCCCCCCTCCACGACGGGTTGGCCGCGGACCAGCACGGTCTCCGCGACCCCGGTGACCTCCCGCCCCTCGTACGGGTTGTAGTCCACTTTCATGTGGTGGGTCCGCGCGGAGAGCGTGGTCTTCTTCGCGGGGTCGAACACCACGAGGTCGGCGTCCGACCCCGGCGCGATCGTGCCCTTCCGCGGGAAGAGGCCGAAGAGCTTCGCCGGCGCGGTGGAGGTCAGCTCCACGAACCGGTTCAGCGAGATGCGCCCGGCGCGCACGCCGCCGTCGTGGACGAGGCTCATGCGGGTCTCGATCCCCGGCGCGCCGTTCGGGATCTTCGAGAAGTCGCCGCGGCCGAGCTCCTTCTGCTCCTTCATGCAGAACGGGCAGTGATCGGTCGAGATCACCTGGAGGTCGTTCCCGGCCAACCCGCGCCAGAGCCGCTCCTGGGTCTCGCGCGGGCGGAGCGGCGGGCTCATCACGTACTTCGCGCCGTCGAAGCCGGGCTCTTCGTAGTTCTCGTGCGAGAGGAACAGGTACTGCGGGCACGTCTCGGCGTAGGCCGGGAGCCCGCGGTCGCGCGCCTCGGTCACCATCTCGAGCGCCTCGGAGGCCGAGAGGTGAACGATGTAGATCGGGACCTTCGCCATCTCGGCGAGCGCGATCGCGCGGTGGGTCGCCTCGGCCTCCGCGCGGGCCGGCCGCGTGAGCGCGTGCCAGACCGGCGCCTTGTGGCCCTGGGCGAGCGCGCGCTTCACGAGCACGTCGATCACGCCGCCGTTCTCGGCGTGCATGCAGATCGTGCCGCCGTTCTCGCCGGTCCGGAGCAGCGCGCGGAAGATCGACGCGTCGTCCAGCATGAACACGCCCGGGTAGGCCATGAACAGCTTGAAGGACGTGATGCCCTCGCGGACCATCGCGTCCATCTCGCGCTCCACGGAGTCGGTGAGCTCCGTGATGATCATGTGGAAGCCGTAGTCGATCGCGGCCTTCCCCTCGGCCTTCGCCATCCAGGTCTCCCACGCCTGGCGGAGCGTCTGGCCGCGGTACTGGATCGCGAAGTCCACGATCGACGTGGTGCCGCCGAACGCGGCGGCGGTCGTGCCGGACTCGAAGTCGTCGGCGGAGGTCGTGCCGCCGAAGGGCATGTCGAGGTGCGTGTGCACGTCGATCCCGCCCGGGAGCACGAGCTTCCCGCGCGCGTCGATGGTCCGGTCGACGGGGAGCGCGAGCGAGGTCCCGATCGCGGCGATCTTCTCGCCGTCGATCCACACGTCGCCCTCGTACATGTCGGTGGCGGTGACCACGGTGCCGCCGCGGATGAGCGTCTTCATGGCGCCTGCTCCACCAGGTGGCCGTAGCTCTCGGGGCGCCGGTCGCGGAAGAACTGCCAGACGCGGCGCACCTCCTCGATCACGTCCAGGTCCAGCTCGGCGACCACGAGCTCCTCGCGGTCCTCGGACCCCTCGGCGAGGAACCGGCCGCGCGGATCGACGAAGTAGGACGAGCCGTAGAACTTCCCGAGGTTCCAGGGCGCCTCGGTGCCGACGCGGTTGCTGCACCCCATGAAGTAGCCGTTGGCCACCGCGTGCGCCGGCTGCTCGAGCTTCCAGAGGTACTGCGAGAGGCCGGCCACGGTGGCCGAGGGGTTGAATACGATCTCGGCGCCGCCGAGGCCGAGCGCGCGCGCGCCCTCGGGGAAGTGGCGGTCGTAGCAGATGTAGACCCCGATCTTCGCGTAGCGGGTCTGGAAGACGGGATAACCGAGGTTCCCGGGCTTGAAGAAGAACTTCTCCCAGAAGCCCGAGGTGTGGGGGATGTGGTTCTTGCGGTACTTCCCGAGGTAGGCGCCGTCGGCGTCGAGCACGGCCGCGGTGTTGTAGTAGACGCCGGCCTGCTCGCGCTCGTAGACCGGGACCACCATCGCCATCTGGTGGCGGCGCGCGATCGCCGCGAGCGCCTCGGTGGTGGGGCCGGGGACCGGCTCGGCCAGGTCGTACCACGCGGGGTCCTGGGATGGGCAGAAGTAGGGCCCGTTGAACAGCTCCTGGAGCCCGAGGAGCTGGACCCCGCGTTTCCCGGCCTCTTCGAGGAAGGGGAGGTGATGCTCGAACGCGGCCTCGCGGATCTTCGCGAGCGGCAGCTTCGGGTCCGTGAGTGGAGCGCGGGCCTGGATGAGGCCAGCAAGGACTCGGCGCGAGCTCGGCATGGCGTCTCCTGGAGGGCGCATACTACACCGGCACTCCGTGGCGCGTCATGGAGTCCACGAGATCAGGAGAGCCTGGCCAGCAATCGCCGAGTGAGCTCCACTGTGGATGCCCGGAGAATACCGGGTTCCTCGGCGCCCAGGGCAGCATCCACGGCCAGGTCGCATCCTCTTCCTCTCTCAACGGCAAACTCCTTCCGCAGGAACCGGAGCGCTTCGTCAGCGATCGAGGCTGTTGCACGGCGGACTTCGTCCTCTACAGCGGAACCGTCCAGCAGTCTGCGCCAACGCAGGGCCACGTCTGCCCCGTCACACCCTCGGAGGACTCGAACGATGTCGAGGGCGTCCTTCTGGCACCTCGTGACGCGCTTGGGCTGTTCCAGCCGCTCGGCGATCTTGTGCGCCTTGGATATGACCAGGGCTGCCGGACCAGCCACCGCGATCTCGAAGTGCCGCCGATCGCCGGGGTCGAGCGAGGAAACATCCAGTGGATCATGGTCGAACAAGGCACCCTCGAGCCCGCGCACCTTGCGGGCGGCACGTTCATCATGCCCCTGGAGCCTGGCGGCCCGACGGCCAGGACCTCCTACGGCCTCCGGGACCAGGAGATCCACCGCTATCTGGTCCCTGACCCAGACTCCGACCGAAGTCTCAGATTGGTGGTCGAAGCCGGCGCGCCTCATGCAATGGGCAAGGTCCGGTGTCTTGGCGAGCAGGTCTGGCCTGAGCCCGAGGTCCGCATCCGTCGTGTGTGCCACCACGGCGAGCCCGCCGTCACCCACGCGGAGGTAGATCGCCTGAGCACCCACGAGCACCACTCCCCGGTTCTGCTCAGCCAAGGTCTCCAGTGCGTCCAGGAGGACACGTCGCGCAGCGATGTACTCGGGCGCCGGATCGCTCAAACCTGTGAATCCGTTCGCAGGCCCCTCCAGTGGGTCTGTGTCCGTTGCAGGAAGGCCAGGAGCACTTCTCCGTCCTCTGGCATCCGATCTGGTCCGGTGAGGCAATCGACGACGACTTGAGCAGGGTGGGCCCAGGCCTTTCCAGAGTCTTCGCGGGAAGTCTCGAACACGATGGGATCGTAGGGCGCCAGTAGAAAGACATTCCCCGCGCCTGAGGTTGGAGAAAGGTCCAACGATCGTGCGGCCAAGTCCGGGTCTTCGACAAAACACACGAGTTTCGATGGGGGAGCAGCCGAAGCCATCCGGTGAGCGGCAAACGGGCCGGAAATCGCATAGCGCGGGATCGAGCGCTGGAATCCCGTGCGGCCGATGGCCTCCAAGGTGTGCGCCAGACCGCGAGGGTCGAGGTAGAGACGGCCGCGGTTCGAAGAGAGGAGCGAGTAGTCTTCAGCCCACCGGCGCACGACGCCAGGCCGGTCAACCTCGAGTATGGGGCCACGAGGCAGCCTGCGAACCAGATCCTCCCGCTCGAGCAAGCCGATGATCCGAGAGACATAGGGGAGGGAGACCGTGCTCTCGCCCGCGACGACCGTGAGAGTCTGAGGACCGACCGGAGGGACCATCTGGCAGAGCGTGAGCAGCACGCGGCCGGCGCGCGGACCCGCGAGACTGCGCTCGGGACCAGCTCCCGGAAGCGGATTGATGTCGGCGCCCCGGTCGGAGAGGAAGATCGGAGGAGTCTTGAGGGAGAGGCGGAGGTTGCCGGTGAGATCGGCGTAATGGACGCCTGCCTCTTCGGCGATTGATCGCGAACGTGGAGGCAGGAAGGGAGCCAGGAGCAGGAGCTCTCGCCCCCCGCCCGATTCACGGAGCCGGGCGATCACGTTGCGGGCGTTGCGAGGTCCCGCGTCGCTCTTTACCTCGACCGCCAGTTCAACGGATTCTCCCTTCGGTGCAGCAAGCCGAACCACGGCATCGAATCCGGCGGTTGTCGGGCGGCTGATGATGAGCTTCCAGCCAGAGGGGAGCCGCTGTCGCAGCTCTTCCAGGCCGCCACGAAGGATCTCTGATTCCGTGTTCTTGCCAAGCACGGGCAAGAGGTTACTTTCCGGCACGTTACATTGTCAAGAAAGCCTATGTTGCCTGATTCGGGCAAGTCGCCATTTCAGGCAACTAAGAACGGGAAGCCAGGCGTCGCTACAGCCGGGATGAGGAATAGGAACACGGGTCTGAACGGAGGGCGAGGCTAGGCGAAGGGGAGATGCCTCAGAACCAGCGCGAGATCGTGACCTTCTGGTCGGTGTAGAACGCGACCGCGTCGCGGCCGTGGGCCTTCAGGTCGCCGAAGAAGCTGTCCTTCGCGCCGCCGAACGGGAAGAAGGCCATCGGCGCGGCGACCCCGATGTTCACGCCGACCATCGACGCCGGCGCGCGCCGCGCGAACTCGCGGGCCGCCTTGCCGCTCGAGGTGAAGATCGAGGCGGCGTTCGCGTTCGGGTGCGCGTCGAGGAGCGCGAGCGCGTCGTCGAGCGAGCGCGCCGGCGTGATCGACGCGACCGGCCCGAAGATCTCCTCGCGACCGATCGCCATGTCCGGGCTCACGCCGTCGAAGACCGTCGGACCTACGAAGAAGCCGTCCGGGCGGTCGGGGACGCGGAGCGCGCGGCCGTCGAGGAGGAGCCGCGCGCCCTCCTGCTCGCCCCGGCCGATCCAGCCGACCACGCGCTCGCGGTGGCGGGCGCTGATCACGGGGCCCATCGTCGTGCCCGGCTCGGCGCCGTCGCCCACGCGCAGCGCCCGCGCGGAGGCGACCATGCGGTCGCGCGCCTCGCGGTGCGCGTCGCCCACGGGGACCAGCACGCTCCCCGCCAGGCACCGCTCGCCGGCACAGCCGTAGAACGACTCGGTCACCGCGGCGATCGACCGCTCGAGGTCCGCGTCGGGCATCACGACCACGAAGTTCTTCGCGCCGCCCAGCGCCTGGACGCGCTTCCCCGCGCGGGTTGCCCGCTCCCAGACCGCGCGCGCGACCGGCGTCGAGCCGACGAACGAGACCGCGCGGACGCGCGGGTGGTCGCAGAGCGCCTCGACCACCTCGCGCGCGCCGTTGACGAGGTTCACGACGCCGGGCGGGAGGTCGCACCGGTCGAGCAGCTCGAACATGCGCCGCTGGGAGAGCGGCACCTGTTCGGACGGCTTCACCACGACCGTGTTCCCGGTCGCCACCGCGAACGGCAGGAACCAGAGCGGCACCATCGCGGGGAAGTTGAACGGCGCGATCGCCGCGACGACCCCGAGCGGCTGGCGGACCGCGTGGCAGTCGATGCCCGAGGCGACGTTCTCGAGCGCCGGCCCCATCATCAAGGAAGGCGCGCCGCAGGCGACCTCGACGCACTCGATCGCGCGCCGCACGCTGCCGCGGGACTCATCGAGCGTCTTGCCGTGCTCGGTCGTGACCGTGCGGGCCAGCTCCTCGAAGTGCTCTTCCAGGATCGCCTTGAACCGGAAGAGCGCGCGGGACCGCACGACGACGGGGGTATCGCGCCAGGCCGGGAAGGCGGACGCGGCGGCCTGCACCGCGGCGTCCACGTCGGCCGCGGTCGAGAGCGGCGCGCGGGCGATGACCTCGCCGCGCGCCGGGTTGTGGACGTCCTGGTGCTCGCCAGCGCGGGACGCGACCCAGCGTCCGCCGACGTAGTTCTTCAGCACCTCGACGTCGGCTGGTGCGCGGGAAGCGGGGGATGCGGTTGCCATGAGCCCTGCAGGGCGCCTACTATACGCCCGTCCTCGAGGCCGGCCAGACCTTGTCCGCTCCGGAGGGGTCCGCGACGGGCGTTGTCGGGTCTGCTGGCCTGCGATTACGATGCTGCCCGCCTCTGGAGGAACCTCCCATGGTGACGCGTCCGGTCGTGCTGCTCGCGTTGGTCCTCTCGCCTGCGCTTCAGGAGTCCCGAGCCCAGGCGTCCGCTGACGCCTCCAGCGAGACCATGCTCTACCAGGACCTGACGGGGCAGGGCCGCTATGCGTGCACGGGGGTGTACCTGGTCTCGTCCGAAGACGCCTTGCGCGCTTACCTCACGCACCCCTGGTCCAAGGAGGGGCGACTGCCGATGTTCGTCCCGGGGGTCGGCCTCGTCGGGTTCGGGGACCGTTATCCGGAGTTCCTCTCAGCATCGTTCCCAGCAATACCCCCGCCGGCGGTCGCGGGAACCAGTTGCGCGACTATGTTTCCTCAGGTTCGCCCCACGCTGCGGAGTGCCGTGCTTCTTCAGTCCGAACTGCCCCAATTCTGGCTGGGATGTCTACGACATATGGTGTCCAGGTGATTGCGCCTCCGGATCCAGTTGCACCAGGACGACCAATATGGTCACGGGGGTATTCGGCCCTCAGGGGGGCTGCCTCTGCAACATCCTCATGTTCGTGTGCATTCCAGGCGGCCTCGTCAGCGGACTGAGTTTCACGACCAACGGTCCGCTGTGCCAGTGCACTTCGCCGCCGGTCGGATGCGCCGCCGCCGGGCCGGGACAGGTCCCCTTGACCTGCCTGACGCAGCCCCGGATCGGCTCCGTCTTCACCATCGGCTATCCCGGTGCCGGCACGAATCACCTCTTGATTGGCCCCGGTCGAAGCGCCCCGATCGATTTCTTTGGTGGGTGCATCAACCCGCAGCGCTTGTGGGTGGATCCGTGGTTCGTGCTCACCTCGAGCGCGATGCCGGCTGCCTTCACGTTCGTGCTCCCCAATGACCCCATGCTGGTCGGCTTCACGATCGGCTGCCAGGGGGTCTACTTGCCTTCCTGCTGGTACGCCACTGAAGGGCTGCGAGTCACGATCCAGCCCTGAGCGATGCAGGGGCGCGCCGCCGGGACGGTGAGAATCGGGGCCCGGCCCGCGCTCTTGCATGGGGCGGCGGTGCTCGCCGCCGGACTGGAGCGATCACCCGATGGCCCGTTCGATCCGTGCCCTTCCGTGGATCTTCGCCTTGCTGGCCGCGGCGGCCCCGGCCCAGCCGGGCCAGTTCGACTGGCTGGTGGGGGGTGGACCTCACGGGAACGCGGTCAAGGCGTTCCGGTGGAACGGCAGCCAGACCATGAACCTGCCCCTCGCCGGCTCGCCCAGCGCGATCACGATGGACGCCGACAACGAGGCCATGCTGATCGTGGCCGGCGGGCGGCTGCTCCGCGCCTTCTCGAACGGCATCGTCTTCACCGTCACCCCGGTCACCGGCCTGACCAGCGTCGATCTCGACGAGGACGGGAACTACCTCGCCACCATGACCTCGGCGCCGCTCGGGCACGTGCTGCTCCGCATCACCCCCGACGGGGTAGCGACGACCGTCGCGACGGGTCTCGTCCAGCCCGGCTCGTTCAGCCCCGTCAGCGCGGTGCGGTGGGACCTGGACTCCGGGGACGCGGTCGTCGGCATCTACAAGTTCCTCACGGAGCCCTCGCTGCTCCGCGTCGCCCGCGGAGGCGCGATCAGCACCCTCACGGCCGCCCTCTTCGAGGTCCGGGGGCTGGACCAGGATCCGGCCACCGGCGACTTCCTCGTCGCCAGCCAGGGCGCCCTGACCCGCGTCGGGCCGGCTGGAGCCCTGTCCACGCTGGTCAACACCTGCTCGGCGAACCTCATGAAGCCCTACTGTCAACGGCGGTCGAGAACCGCGGGATTCCGGCGGTCTGGTTCTCCGGGCTGGGTCTGGTTCTCAGGAATTGAGCTAGGGGATCTGGTTCTCCTCTCCGGCCCCCGAAGCGGGTAG